>Ga0116192_1000445_pt1 | contig 31605 bp, 42 predicted proteins | sample AD_UKC113_MetaG_FD_89876 | JGI IMG/M metagenome (GOLD analysis project Ga0116192, IMG submission 89876) | Active sludge microbial communities of municipal wastewater-treating anaerobic digesters from Hong Kong - AD_UKC113_MetaG | ecosystem: Engineered > Bioreactor > Anaerobic > Digestate...
CAATGCCATGGATAAATTTCGACGGATTAATAGCCCATTTAATGCTGCTCGATGCCTTGGGGGACGACTTCTTCATTACGCCAAAAAAGCTGAACTTGACTGACAGCTTGCCCCATAATAGGAGATTATTGCCTATCAAAAAGACGAACGGCATATATCATGCCAGCGTAAGCATATTTGTCCCTAACAATTTGCGCGTCACGCATATTTACAAAAGGTTCGAGGACAGATGGACGGATAAACTAAAAGCAAAAAAGATAAGCCTCGGATCAGGTAAATTCCGCTCTTATATTTTGGCCGAGCCGTATGTCTCGTGTCGCGAGGTCATTTATTATGTCTTCGGCGACATGAACATCATCAGAAATCTGATAGAAGATTATCTTTTTGGCCTTGGCAACGATTGCCGCATCGGGTTCGGTGCAGTGCGGGACATCCTATTTGAGGAGCTGGACGAGGACCTTTCCCTTACGGCTGGCGGGATTGCTATGCGCCCCATTCCAGTTGAGATGTGCGAGGAATACGAGGACTCGGCATATCTGGCTTATAGGGCGCCATACTGGAACCCCAAAAACGTCGCATTATGCGTGCCGCCAGGTGCCAGATGCAGGCTAAAGTTGTGATGGTCATGGACTGGAAGAGGACGCTGGCCATGTGGGCCGGTACAGACGCATTTAAATCAAAGCTGCATGAAGCAGAGCGCATCATATACGAGGCCTTGGCAACACACGATAAGCCGTACGTCGCCTATAGCGGAGGCAAGGATTCAAGCTGCATGCTGCATCTCGTGCTGCGCCGCTGTCCCGATATTATGGTCCTCCATTGGGATTATGGCCCGTACTATATCCCCGACTGGCTGCGATCCGAATTTATAGAAAACGCCAAAAAGATCGGAGCTGTCAATTTGCGCATCGAGACAAGCAAAGATTACCTGCGGTTAAAACGCCATGCCATAAATGTCCTCGGACGGGAATATATGGGAAAACTTATACCGAGCCTTGCTAGCGAGGGATACGATCTTTGCTTTGTGGGCTTGAGGCGGGAAGAGAGTCTGAAGCGCCGCAGAAGAATAGATGCAAAAAAGTCCATTACGGAGATACCAGAATGCTGGCCGCTTGCAAACTGGTCATGGCGGGACGTATGGGCATATATATTTGCCAAAAATATTCCTTATGCAAGCATTTACGATATCTACGCCCCTGTCGTAGGCTGGGACAAGGCCAGGCTTGTAACCTTCTTCGATCCCGAATTCAACCATTTAGGCGCAAGCAACCTTGATGGCGTCCTCATGTGGAAATTCAAAAATATGCAATAGGAGTGATTGCCATGATAAGGATAGGGTTGGACGACGACGAAAAGCAAAAGATAATTACCGACTATGTCAACGGCAACGGCATAAGAAAGGTATTTATCTTTTACTATAAAGATTTCCCCCTCGAGTACAATAACCCTGGTGTGGACACGGAACATGTTGAATATGCCGATATCATCATGTATAAGTTCTTCTATCGCTTGCTGGAAGAGATCGACAATAATGTCCTTCTTGTCTTCAACGAATGCCTGCGGACGCAAAACAGAAGCGATCTTACTTACAATTGCGCCCACCATTACTGCAACCAGACCAAACACAAAATAGTATTTGAATATTTCCCTTTCATTGAAGATAACTCAGATTTTATGATTCTGCTGGATTTTCTGAACAAATATAAATACAAAGGGAAATCATTTAAATATGAATTCTTATCTCAGGAAGATATCTTGGTTAAGCCTAAGCATTTCAATATAAAAACAATTGATATAGATGTAACTCAAAAGGACATAGAAAAATACGAGAAAATGAAGCAAAGCCTGTTCGACAACCTTGGGGAATCGGATCCGGACACAATCCCAAGACGGCTCCACGCATGGGTCGGCAACCTTAAAAAGAATTGCATTAAGCCAGATCTGTTTTATGTCGCAAGAAATAAGCGCTTTAAGCTGCCGAACGTCATAACATACAGAGAAGCAAAAAAAGGGGATTATATCCTAATCGATATGCCCCACAGGAGAATAGATTTTAACGATTTCCTGAAAAAGACAGGGCTGCAGGACATCGTCTTCATAAATTCTGGGCTAAAGGTTGATCTTTATTACATTAACGACCTTAGGGAATGGGCAGAAAGGCTGGGTGAGTTCTATGATCAAGCAAGTTTATATGAACAAAAATGTGCTTGAAGCGGCAAAGGAGCGCATTGCGTTTATCTTTGACGAATTTGAAAACATCGTTGTGTCAATCAGCGGAGGCAAAGACAGCACCGTTTTGGCCCATCTTGCGCTCACGGAAGCCCATAAACGCAACAGGCGGATTGGCATATTTTTTCTGGACGAAGAGGTCGTTTATGATAGCACGGTCAAACAGGTGGAATATATCATGAACCTTTTCCCCGAGAATACCATTCCTCTATGGTTTCAAATAGAATTTAACCTGACTAATGCCACCAGCTTAACGCAAACCCAACTGATCCCTTGGGAATCGGGGAAGCATAAGATATGGATGCGGCCAAAGCGCAAGGATTCGATACAGCATAAACCCTGGCCAAAGGAAACCGAAACCGTACGCGACAAAAATAAAGGGTTCGGGTTTTACGATGCCCTTGAGAATTTCCAAAGGTCAAGGCATGATACCGCCTTTCTGATAGGCCTGAGAGCCACCGAAAGCCCTAACCGCTGGCGTGCGGTTACAAAAAATCCGGGATACAAAAATATATATTGGAGTACAAAGCTGAAGAACAATAATTACAACATGTATCCGTTATATGATTGGAATTTCCACGATATCTGGAAATATATATATGATAATAAGCTACGCTATTCCAAGATCTACGATTATATGTTCAAAAAGGGCATGGGACTTAAGGAAATACGCGTATCCAGCCTCATTCATGAAAAATCTTTCAAATCCCTCGTAGAACTGCCTGAGTTTGAGCCAAAAACATATGACAGGCTTTTAAGAAGAATACGGGGTATAAGCGTTGGCCATATATACGGGAAAGACAATAAAGCATTGAGGGCACGCAAGCTTCCAAAAAATTTCAAGACATGGATTGAATACAGAGATTTCCTGCTTGCTACATACCCTGACCCGGACAAAAAATGGATATTCGAGAAGCGCTTCAGCAGACAGCTGAACAATTCCTATGTGGCCCGACAGCAGTGCAGGCAGCTGCTGCTGAACGATTATGAAAACAATCTGCCTATAGACAATAAGCCGGACCCCAGAGAAGAAAAAATCGAGAAATGGAGGCAACTGCTATGAGGACCATACAAACACAAAAAGGCGAAGTGCAATTGCCCTGCATGGATATCAAAATAGTTGACATCAATTTGGTGCAGGCCAATACGTATAATCCCAATTCTGTGCCCAGAAACAACATGAGGCTGTTGGAGGAGTCAATCCTTGCGAACGGTTTTTGCTATCCGGTAGTCACAGTTTATGATCCCGATATAGAAAGATACGTAATCGTAGACGGATTTCATAGATACATCATATTTCGCGACTGGCTGCAGGCAAAGGAAATACCGATCATTGTCCTTGATCACGATATCTCCGAGCGCATGGAGGCAACAGTGCAGTTCAATAGGGCCAGAGGAGTACACCAGGTCGAGCTTATGGGAGATCTGGTCAAGGCACTGGTTGAACAGGGAGTGGATGATCAGGAAATAGCGGCCAAGCTCGGCATGGAGCTTGAAGAGGTTTACAGGTTGAAGCAGATTACAGGGATTGCCGAGCTGTTTAAAAATCAGGAATATTCCAGGGCATGGGAAATAATTGAGGAGGAAGACGATGATGCCGTCTAAAAAGTGGAATTACGGCGATGCTTATTTGCGCCATCCGATATCAGATAACCAGCTAGTCGTCTTTGACAACAGAAGCGTCGTAAAAGTGCATGACATCTTTGATCCTTTGCCTTGTTTCATGAAACAGGCTGACGCCATCTTTACGGACCCGCCATGGAATCTTGGCAACTTAAACACCTTTTATATGAAAGCGCAAAAACAGGAAAGGCATAAATCATTTGAGAGGTTTTACCTGAGGCTTTTTGAATGCATTGCAGATATCAATCCCAGGTCATGTTATGTTGAGGTGGGAAAGACATATTTGAGCGAGTTTATACATGAAATGAAAAAGCTTTATAAATACGTCACATTTTATAATAGCTGCTATTATCACAGAAAAGAAAACATCTGCTATATAGTCCACGGCAGCTATAAGAGAAAGAAATTGCCTTTGGACTACACGGACGAGGAAGACGCTATTGCATGGGTCTGCGAAAACGAAGAATATGACTGCATAGGGGATCTGTGCATGGGCAGGGGTTTGGTCGGTGTTAACGCTTACAAAAATGGCAAAAGATTTGTCGGCACCGAACTAAACCATAAAAGATTGGCCGTGCTTTTGGAAAGAATTGTAAATATGGGTGGAACTTACAGGCTAGTCAAATATTCGCCTTGTCGTCCAGCCAGTCTGCCCACCACTGCATCATCTCTCTTCTCCGATCAAGATATTCGGCATGATTGTAGGCAGCTCTGACCGCATTCTTTTCTACATGCGCCAGCTGGCGTTCTATAACGTCGGCTGGCCATCCGTTTTCGTTCAAGATCGTGGAGGCCATGGACCTGAAGCCGTGGCCGGTAAACTCTTCCTGCCCATATCCTAATCTCCGTAGGGCAGCATTTACAGTTGTGTCGCTCATAGGCCTGCTGAAGGAGCGCGCAGAAGGGAAGACGAATCTGGAAGAAGACGTAAAAGGCCTTAAGCTGGCGAGCACGCTCACGGCCTGCTTTGAGAGCGGCACGATGTGCATTCTTTTCATCTTCATCTTTTCTGCCGGAATGCGCCATTCGGCTGCCTCAAGGCTGACTTCCTCCCATTCGGCCGTCCTGAGTTCCCCGGGGCGCACAAATGTATATGCCAAGACAAGCAAAGCGCTTCTTACGATCTCAGATCCGTTCAGCCCCCTGATTGCCCGCATCAGTGCGCCTATTTCCTGAGGATCCGTTATAGTAGGGTAACCGGCAGTTTTAACAGGTACCAGAGCACCGCGCAGGTCGGCCGCAAAATCCCGCTCGGCCATGCCTATGGCTATTCCATATCTGAATATCTGGCTGCATATTTGAAGAACACGATGGGCAGTTTCGTATGTCCCTCTTGCCTCTATCATGCGTATGACGGCAAGGATGTCGGTAGGCGAAATCTCCGACATGAGCTTTTGGCCAATATACGGCAATATCAGCCTGTCAAGCCTTGAGGTGACTGTTCGGATGTGATTCTTGGTGCGGATAGGGAAAACCTTTTTTTGAAGCCAGTCCTGCGCCACGGCTTCAAAGGTCTTATCGATCAGCTTTGAGACCGGTTGTCCGGACCTCATCACGGAGACCTTCATTTCATCCCTTATCTCCCTGGCCTCTTTCAGACCTACGGCAGGGTATTGGCCAATGGAATGCTTGTATTCTTTGCCGTCTATCCAATACCTGAGCCTCCAGTATTTCTTGCCTGAAGGCATGATCTCAAGATAAAGCCCGTCCCCGTCAGAGAGCATATATCTTTTTTCTTTGATCTTAGCCTTTTTAATAACGTTATCCGTGAGCATCCCCGAGTCTCCTTTTGTGTACGGTGGCAACTCGGCCTGTGTACGGTTCTGTGTACGGTTTGATCATGGTTTGTATAGTTTTTCATTGAACTGCGTTGAACAGCCAAGCTGCCAGAAATGCCGTTTGTATCATGCTATTTGAACTATATCATACTCGGACGGACTCAATAATGGTGGAGGCGGGGGGAATCGAACTGGATATGACTTTTTCAGTTATACACGGGGGATATCCACATATGTGAATATGTTGTGTACGGTTCTGTGTACGGTTACAACCGCATTTATTCTTCAAATATTATCTTGTCGCGGTTGTTTTCGATAAAATTAAACAACTCATCAGATACGCTATATAGACCAGAGATATTGATAGCCCCTTCTTCTTCAACAGAGCGAATAACGAGGTCATGCAATTTATTTGCTGTAGCCTTATCAGCACACCTTATTTTTAAATATTGTATTTGCCCAATTATGTTTTTGGCTATACATAGCTCGGCATGGAGGCCGGACACATTTATAAACCAGTATAGCCCATCATGATATATAACGCTTGTAGATTGAATCAAACAGGGATCTGCAGAAAGAAGATTATCATCCAGTTCCGCACCGCACTTCTGGCATACCACCTTCCCGTCTTCACGGTACATACCACCGGCATGATGATATAAACGCAATGGCATGAAACCATCCCCTTTTTCTTGTATGATAGTAAACTGATTATAACAAAAAATTGCCGGTGGCCGACCGTATTTTATTTAGGAAACACAAAAAATATATGCCTCTGAGACGCCCCAGAACACCCCTAACTTAGGACGGTTGGTATGATTGTACCTCTTAAAATTGGCCTGGACCGGGCCTCTTTTAATCTCATCCGCAATTTCCTTCATCAAATAAATTAGGCTGACATGCATCGGTAATAGGAATCGCCATACCCTTAGAGATAAGATTTTTAGCAGTTATGTCATCAAGTTCAATCGTCCCGCCGGCCCTTTTGTATCCGCCTAAAACGATATTTCTTAATAATTTAACTTTCATTATAATCATCCTTTATCAGTTAACAGCAGTTCCGATAGCCACGCCAAGCATCAATGCAATTGCAGAGGTCTTATACCTTTTAACCGCTTCGTTATGAAGTTCGGCATTCAACTCCTGCTCCAGCTTTTGCCATGCAAGCCTTTCATTTTCATAATTCTGTATAGTATTGTTTGTAGCATCTATATATTTTTGTGTGGCCTCTCGCTCTTGTTCCAATCCTTCCTTAAGTGCTTTATTTTCTGCCTCAAGTTGTGCGATATACCTGTACAGGTCAATGGCGTCCTGCACATCCATCACAATTTTGCCGTTCTGTGCCTCCACCTTCGCTTCCACGGATGCGGTCAAGAATGTCGTTGAAAGCATCGGCAACAGCACTAGGATCAGTAGGGACCTCAACATCTTTCGCATGCTCCACCTCCTCGTCAGTCTGTTTTTGGACTTCTTCAATTGTTCGCAAAGCTTCTTCCAATTTTTTCTTTTCTTCGTCTACCTTCTTTTGAATTTCCTGCAGTTCCGCTTTTGTTTTATCGACGTCTGAGCCTTTTTGCTGTTTGCCTGAAATGAAGAAATAACCTGCAATTAAAACAACAATACCGCCGATCCACGAGAGTGCTTTCTTAATTTTCTCCCACATTGCCGTCGGCCTCCTTAGAGCATTCCGGTCTTTTCTTTCTTACCGCCTCATACGAGCTTGAGGCGAAATAGGCACCAATTGTAATTGACAGCGTATAGGTCAATAAATCCTTCACAGGTGTTGAAAGCTCGGAGCTTGAAAAAACACAGAAGAGCACAACGACAGTTAAAAGCAGCATGGCCCATAGCGCCAACAGTTTACGTAACGGCAGCTGCCTGATTTTATCGTTCATTTCATAAGCGCCCCCACAACGGCACCTAAAGTGCCGGCGATACCACCTATTGCAAGATATGTCTTCCAGCTTCCCTGCAAAATCCCAACCTCTTTCCACAATGTGCCAACCTCTTCATTAACGTGTCGTATTTGGTCGTCATGTGCATTTACCCTTTTATTTGCATCATCCATCTGAGTTTCAATTATGCTAAGACGATTGTTTATATCTTTTAGTTCCTTATATATGTCACGCAAGACATCTTCAATTCTGTAGTTTTCAGACATAAAGTATCCATTAGCCATTTTGGTCACCAATAATCTCATAATTTTTTCTAATGCGGTTAAGCCAACCGTGAATAAAACTTTTCTGCGTAGGGTCTTTCCTAATAATAGAATTGTATAGCTCAACTCTTTCAATTATAAAAACATGGCAAATCAGCTCAACAGGGAATGAACATGTTGACTTATATTTTCCTATATATTCACCCAGTGCGCTAAGCGTTAACGGACCTATTGCTCCATCAACAACAACTTTATTTGCTTTCATACAACGATTGATGCTTTTTTGCAGTAATTTACCTGCTCCACCTACGCCATGGTTAACAGAAGCGTCAAAAACAAGATAATCCAACGGCACTGGCAGTTCATCACATTTACTTTTGTCCCAATAATTAGCTTTGTAGATGGTTTTTGCTTCATCTACGGTAAGCTTTTTAATATCATTATGCCCTACGAGTCCTGCCCGATATGCTGTGCTTAGCGTCCCCTCTGTTATGCCATAATTTGTTTTACCACCTTTGTCGCTAGGATGATCCGAATAGCCTCCTTCTATGTTAAGAACTTTTTGAAAGCATTCATTAAATCTGCTCAAGATATCACCGTCCTGTCTTAAAAAATAAAAAGGGCGACCATTAGTCGCCCCATAAATAATGTTTAGATATTAGTGTCCCAATTAACGGATTTAATTTGCTCGATAGCCGCTTCGAGAGATCCTGCGTTTTCAACTGTAATACTTTCAAGATAATCATTCAACATGCGCTCGTGGGCGAACAATGACTCTACAAAATTATGCACAGCAAGACTCATTGATAATATCTCTTCAGCTGTTATATCTTCAAAGCCATTGGCATATTTCCAATGGATCGTATCTGGTAATTGTGAGGTAAGTTGCTGTATATCAATTGGCAAAGAAGACTCCAAAACTTTCGCCAATGAACTTAATGCTGTACTCATAATCATTGCTTTGCTTCTGTCATCTGTTGCTACTATCTTGCCATTAAGTTGGAGCCCTGCATTTTCTAACTCATACCGTTTAGCTGCAATTTCTGTCCTTTTCTTCTTTTTGGCTGCTTCTAAAACCTCTTCATCGGATGCATCGGTAACAACTACGTCTTCAACAATAGAGCTTATGATTGTATATTCCGACTTGCCTGACAAATGTATTTCAAGAACCTTTTTTTCTCCCGAAATACCGGTTAAGACATTCCCTACACCTTCAACAGCTTTGTAGCCATATGGAGTCCAAAATATTGTATAATCTACGGATTCGCTATAAGGTAACTCTATATTACAGGCCTCCATGTTATTTTGTGCCGGAAAACTTATTGTTCTCATATTAATTCCTCCTTAAAATAAGATATTTTAAAGCAGAAACAGTACTGCAATATCCATTACAGTGCTGCATGTAACCTATAAAACTAAATACACGACTCTTAGCGTACTCAAGGCCAACTTCACCTTTGGCATATCTTCTGCTGATGCTTTTAAATCGCCTTTTAGCAGCTTTCACATTTCGTTTGCGTGGCAGTATATGTGTTCTCCATGTTCTATATCCCGCAAAATCAACACCCTGAGACGCAGGATATATGCGTGTCTTAGGATTAAGATCAAGCTTCAACTTTGTTTCAACAAACCGCTTAAGCTCCACTAGGATGTCTTTTAAATAATGCTTGGAGGGGCCTAAAAGGATCATGTCATCCATATATCTGACGTAAAACTTGACCATCAACTTTTCTTTTACAAAATGATCTGCTTCAGAAAGATAATGATTGGCCAATGTTTGGCTTGTCAGCGCTCCTATTGGTATTCCTCGTTCTGTTGCGTTGTTAGTCTCTATGATTGTTTTATACAAAGACAGCACTTCCTTTTCATGAAAAGTGCGCTTTAAGATATCGAGTAATGTTTGATGATGTATAGATTGAAAGTATTTAGATATATCTACTTGCAAAACATATACTCGCCCCCACATGCGCCATGCTCTATACAGAAAATCTTTTGTTCTGGATACACACCTATGAACTCCCTTCCCCCGTCGGCAAGCATAAGAATCGTAAATCCACTTTCTCTCCATGAATGGCTGAGTTATGCCAATAAATGCATGATGTACTACTCTGTCGCAAAACGCAGGTGCCTGGATTAACCTTCTTTTAAGAGTATCTACTTTGATAAACTCCCTAAACGGTGAAGGTCTCCATCTCCCAGTTATCAGATTGTCTTGTATTATAAAGATGTTCTCTTCAAGACGATCTGAGAAACGCAGAACCTCAAGCTGATATCGCTTGCCTTTTCTAGCTTCGTTAAATCCCCTTAAAAGATTTTCAAAGGAAACAATCTGTGGCCATAGATCACCGTAACTTTTAGGCATGTAATCCTCCATTCAAAACCGTAAGGCCGCTTTCGGAATACCTACTTGCGGCCTTACTTCTTTTGATATTTCGCCGTTTTACTGGCGTGGACACCGTTTCCCAAAGGAAAAGGCACTGACGAAATGCCCTTGAGCGATTTCGCTTCTGGCCGCAATTTCCCCTTTGCGAGGCGCCCACCGATATTCGTGTTCGAGTTCGAGGAAGGATTGTTCAAATTCAACCCGAACAACCCGTAATTCGAGCCGTTATTCCAGCTGCCGCCATAGAAACGATGCCCAAATCTTAAGTTATCGAGAGGCTTTTAAAGCCTTTATTAAGCCTCCAACCATCTTCCCTATCTCATTAATTTTTCGTAACCAAACCTCGTATTTATGAACATTGATATATTTAGACTCGTAACTTTCCGCTATAAGTTCACGAAGCAGGTCAAGCTCTACGTCAATGTCCTCAAGTGTGGTTTTCTTGTAGTATCTCTTTTTACAGCGACTTATCAAGCGCTGGATATTTCTCGTTGTCATGCGGATATCCTGACAAATAGAGTGCCTTTCTGTACGAGGGAACTGTAAAAGCGCAGCACGTTCATAAGCCGCAAGCTGCCTGAGCTTATCTTGAATGATCAACGGCCCATATTTCGAGCTTGCCTCCGCTGTCGCTCCGGCATCAGAATCCAGCATATCAGCACCCCAGATTACACCTTTGCGAGGCGCCCACCGAGATTCGTGTGCGAGAGCGAGGAAGGATTGTTCAAATCCAACCCGAACAACCCGCAATTCGAGCCGTAAGGCCAGCTGCCGCCATGATAGCAAACTTTAGTCGTGCCATCTTTTACAATAGAAAAGTAATCGCTCCATGACCCTTGCCCCATAGATGGTGTGGTGGTTGATGGAATAAATAGCGCTTTTAGATCAAACCCACTTCCTGCCGTATCTGCCATGTTAACTACCCATCCGCTATTTGGTAGGGTAACTCCTGTGTTAACCCATGACTGCGACCCATTTTTGTTCCATATCCAAAGTACACCGTTTCTGTTTTCTATGCCCTGCACCATGCACCATACATTCCCCCATAGTTCGTGTATTGCACGCCATATAGCATTTGTATAGCCAGTATTAAAAGCAGATCCTATAGGAGAATCACAATTACCACGTCCAAGTATGGTCTGTGAGTCAGGGGCCCCCATTTCGATTAATGCTAAATACTGTATTGCCGCTAGCTGATATATATCTATTAACCTAAAACCAGTAACGCCACTAGCATTTCGCGCAGAACATCTGCTAACCATTGTCGGGAAATCGATCGAGACTAGTGGGGGCTTATTGTTTTGACTACCAGCTTTTGTTGTCCCATCCGCAAATGCCTCGTAAGCGCCTACCCAGAAGTTATCTATTTCTACCCCTACGTTGTTTAGAAATGCAGGATGCACTTCAGAACCACTAAAGGCAGTTTTGTTGATAAACCACGCCTGCTTACCAGCATAAGGCCCAGCAGGAAGAGACATTCTAGCGTAGTGGAATTTATTGATGTTGACCATTGATTGCGAATCTATGTTTGTGACGTTAAGCAGATATTCTGGCCTCGAAGAGAAATACCCAACTGGTGTAGATATGGGTTCGCCGTTCAAGTCAACCCTATCCCATACACCCGCACCTCCTCCATTTTCAACTAAAACTACGCCAACAGGTTCAGTTAAAGTGGGTACTCTTCTGGGACCCGAATATACGAGACTGCCTTCAATATCAACATCCTTTTCAGTGACAAAAGCCGGCAGATCTACAAAAGGCGTTTCACCATCTCCACCTTTATATTTATTGGCCGTCATATCATAGCCAAGTTCTCCTTTATCGAGCGGTTGTATTTCTGATTCCCACTCATTAGCTGCCCCTCTTTTAACCGTGATGATCTTTGTTTCGTCTGCCATCTGAATCCCTCCTCAAATAATCTTATAATGTTTGCGGATCTCCGCCGTATAACCTGCCATCGTATTGATCGAGTGGCAATAACGGTGTTCCGCCGTATAACCTGCCATCGTATTGATCGGGTTGCAATAATGGTGTCCCACCACTGAGGCGTTCAGCTCTGATAATTACTCGACGCATCGGTAAAAACCCTATTGTTTTAGATTCAGGGTTCCACGTTACAAAAACAGGATCTATACCAGATGCAGATCTAAACAGTACTTTCAAAGATTCAGCCACAGTAGCTGGCCTTAGCTTCTTTTCTTCTGTCGAGAATGTCCAAAAACCGTCAGCCGGGACATAAGGTGCAAAAAGATTATCCAGTTCCTCTTCAAGACGAGGAAATGTAACAAATCCTATATTACCACCGATAATAGCAGTTACATTCTCCGCCTGATCGACAACTGTTATAAGCGTAAAGATAATATGAACTGCATGCGGCCCACCCCCAGCAGGTATATAGTCAGGTTCATCGCCCGCATTGCTATAGGCATACAATACTTCGTTCCCCTCAGCGTCCATTGCAAAAAGTCCTATTTCTCTAAACCAGTATCCATTCTCCAAATTCTGATTGCTAAGTATGCATTCGATTTCTGCCATGCCATCCCCAGTCACGGTGTTACTATTGATGGGTAAGTCTGTGATCCAATTAATTACGTCAGTCATGTCAGCTATTGAAGCATCTGGTGGCAGGACACCATCACCAGCCTTAACACGGGTGAATATTATTGGAGTCCCCGTTTGCCCTGCTGCTAATACATTCCTCCCTGCCTTGGTCAATGTCATTGCTTTAAAATTAGCCACTTAAACACCTCCTTTCAGCGCAGTGTAGTTAATGTCATATTACCAAGCTTGCCAGTTGCCGTACCATAATATGGCTTTGTAACAATGCTATCTGGCAAGCGTGTGGTCAGCGATGTTGTGCCTTTAGTCAGCTCAGGCATCCCATAATACAAGTCAAGATGTAATGGTCTTGATATTGTTATCTCGTCAAGCCAGCTTCGAACATTTTTTGCACTTTCAAGTGCCCTAAAGAAACTCTGCCATGCTACGCTATCTACCAAACTCCCTTCCGTAAGAATCGAGAAGTGATAAGGCTCACCACCATAATCAAACCATTCAATTATCTCTGCATAGCCGAATGCATCATTACATACCTGCCTGACAGCCCAGGGCGTTCCCTTTCTCCTGTGCACAAGAATTGAAGACTTTACCAGGTTTCTTTTAGCAGTAAGGCTTAAGGCAGGATCGTAAAAATCAACATGAAACTGCCATGCAAGCAAGTCCACTATCTCTTCCGACAGCTCATCTATGCGAGGCAGGATCAGCGTTTCAAGAATAGAAGAAGAAACAGTCTGTATCTCGCCGTCAAGCGCCTTTGCGGCAGATATGACATTTTCATCGCTTAACAGCGAATGCGGCAGCAATTCTTCAAGCGTCATCGTATAGAGGTCACGCATCTTCCATACCCCCAAAGGTCACTGAAACGGATCTTGCTATTGCCACCTCGGAAGGAGCAAGCACGGTAAACAATGGCGATATAACATCAACTCTTTTGGCACCTGCGGCAATCATCTTTGATATGAGGACGGACGGATTAATGTCGCGTCCTAGCGCTGATTTTTGCCAAGATGTCCAGTCATTTACTGCTTTATTGGCAGCTGCAGATATTTGTGACGCCTCAACAGCTCTATCATTTGCAAGCCACCACGTTACATCGAGATCATATTCGATAACCGTAGGGGCGAGGGCGAATACCTGATCGGTTAAAGGCCTGATTTTTTCATCCGAAACTGTCTCAAGCACAACATCTAATATTTCCTGTGATGGTATGCCGCCATTTTTGAGCAGGACGTAAATTTCGACCACTCCCGGACTTGGCGAAATAACCGCTACATCAGTTATATCCTGATGTGCAGTCCTAGCCCAGAAATTATAGGCTCCAGACGGCCCAGCAACCGAAAAGCTTTCAGGAGCAATCCTGATGCGATCACGGAAGTTGTCATCTGTTTCTACATTACTCCCGCCGGACGATTCAGTGATATTTACTACGCTTTGGACCCATGGGACAGGATCCACAAGTCTGTTTATCTGCCCAGGCAGGTACCCATTTCCTACTTCTCCGTCTTGAATACACTTGGCCATGACATCTATTTGCGTCTCGCCTGTCGGCACAGTCGCGGCGTCCGTTGTAGCAAAGAAAAGCTTGCCGTCCGGAGTTGCCCTAGTACTAAGCGGGATGATGGTTGTCCCTGGCTGAGGTCCAGACAGCGTGAACCTCAAGGTAGTCATTGCAGGATATGCCGGAAGTCTTGTGACGCCTAACAGTGCGCCCAAATGATCCAGATAACCATTGCTTGAAAAGGCAAGCAAATTCTGTTTTGCTGCGTAATCGATCAAAACTCTCTGTTGTGAAATGATCGAGGCAATTGACAGCAAAAACAGCCTGACAGGATCCCCGGGAGCGAGCGTCCGTCCAGCAAGAGATTCATAGTCTGCTATAATTTTGCTTTCGATAAGCTTTGCATCTTTTCCGGCGAATGTTATGTCTGGCAAATTATTAAGCATTTATCTCTAACCTCACTTTCGGCCTAAGTACGCCGTCCATGCCATCGCCTTCATATCTAACTTCAACCACTCTTGCGCGAGGCTCCCACCTGCGTATTGCCCCCACGATCTCGGCGCTTAATTTAGCCTGTGCGACAGGCATGGGATCATCCAGCATAGTGGCAGATATGCCAAATTCCCTATCGAGCGGGACGGAATATTTCACGGTAGTGAGGATCGTCTTAACGTTCTGCAAAACTTCTTCTTCAATCGTGTCAGGCGAAAAATTTATCTTGCTCACATCGCTTATTAAGCTAATTTCATGCATGTCACATATACTCCTCCAGCTCAATATTCACTTCTGCCACCAGTACATTTCCCCTGTTATCTATCTGTTTATGTGTCCTCCTGAAATTCTTTATTGCCCAAAGATTTTCTCCATAGCTTTTCCCGCCGATCACAAGCGACACGGGGCTGCCTGAACGCTGGACCAGCCTTAGTTTTTCTATTTCCGACATAGGATTAATGCCCAAAGCTACATCGAAACGCATCGTAAAGGTTATCGTATCCAAATCCGGCCCCAAGAACTCGGTCTTAGGCTTCTGCAGATGGATCTCGTGTTTCCCTGTTCTAATTGAGGAAGTTTGCTCGAAATTATCAAACGTAAGGACCTTGTCGCTTGATACAGAAAAAACAATTATGTTATTCAGTTTTTCATCGCCTATTGCCCCAATCATCTATAACCACCTTCTATTGCGGAGGATCTGTTGGGCCGCCACTGTCATTCTCAGGATGTACGTGATTCTTTAGACTTATCCCGTCAGCTATTACATCTCCCGTGACGTTGACATTCCCGGTTGCAGCTATATTGACAGGACCATTCACATTTATGTTCACGGCTCCTGCCGGTACATTAACTGTCAACAGGTGCTGTGCCCTGTCATATTCGATATATGTCCCGTCACCGAAAAGCATGGCCCGCTTGTCGTTGGTTTTGAGATCCGGTTCGTTGTTTGCCGAATATAAAGATCCCAAAACAAACCCGCTTGCGTTGCCTGTAGGCAAAAAGGCGCACAAAACATATTCGCCAATATCAGGCATCCAATAAGCTCTATTCTTTAGCGTTTGGGTTTGGAGCACCGAAAGCTCGTAGGAAACTAAATTATGTGCTTCAAAGACAACTCGCGCTGTTGCCTTTTCGGGGTATACCGCAGACACTTTGCCTACACGCAAAACGCCTTTTATGTTATCCATCAATATCCCTCCAGCGTCTTGCGCAGCTCCAGCTTTGTTTCATAGGCAGGACCTGAATGCGTTGCGCTCTCAATCGCATATTTGCCGTCAAACTTGCCGAAACCCGCCAAAGAAACATTGACCCCGGCGACAAGCGTGGGATTGCCAAACAGGGTCATGCTTGCCGTATTTTCCGATGCGTTGGCCTTGCGCAGCTTTCTTTTGCACAGCTTTTCCGCTTCGGCTATGCTGCTTACCCTTTCGTTTATGACGAGAGTCTTTTTGCCCGGTGGAGAATTGGGCGGAGTAAAGGTATATGTTATCGGATCTTCCCATATAGTTGATTGATATTCGACCCTCGCGGCAGAATATATCTTTCGCATAGAAGACGAAAAGGAATAGGAGATGATGTCGGATGTGCCTCTTGTTATCGTTGCTATACTGGGGGCCGCATCGTATTTCTCGTCATCCAAAATTATGATTTTATCGCTTGATACCTTTAGCCTTAGTGCGGCCTTATCACACAACCCCTGAAGAAACGATAAATCGGCCTCCTCCGACTGCTCTATTCTGTCATATTCCGGGTCATAATCGCTATCGAACATAAGCTCAAGCTGTGCGTCTGTCGCGATGTCGCCGGCAATGGCAGACAGCATGGTATCTTCCCACGCTCTCGTCTTCGTCTCATCTACGAGCGAAGACCTCACCGGTACAGACACGCCTTTCAATGTCATGGTATCTGGCGGACCGTCATAAGTTATCTCATCTATTTCAAAGGAACCTAACGGCAAAATGCGTGTAGTATTTGGGCTGTCCCAGTCATAGACAATCAACGATGAGGTCAGTTTAGCTCCTTTTTCTGGATACCAGCTTGAGCGCCAAAGGCCTTTTTTGTCATCAAGCGTTACCTGCAAATCGTCAGCCTTTTTATCGGAATTGTCTTGATACGAAAAGCTAATAAGATAATCCTTAAGGTCTGCAGTAATATCTACATTATTGTAGATAAGCGACAGCGATGCACGTCTTATCTTGCTCATGTTATGCGCCCCTCTTCCATGGCGGGAGAGCTTTAGGCAGTTCTACCTCGATATCCGGGATGTTCAATGCGATATCTGCAGGGAATATGACATAATGCATATACGTAGGGTTTGCGTCCAGCAGCGTGTTCATGTAGAATTCCGTGCCGGACTGTTCGCCATAAACTTTATAGGCAATAAAATCCCACGTATCGCCTTGAACAGTGGTATATTTACGCATAGCTCAATCTCCCCTGCTGTGCCAGGAAGGCCTTAAGCCTGGCCTCAAATTCTTCCTGTGCCTTTCTTTCGGCTCTAAGCACTTCGCTCCTAATTTGCTCCGGGTTAACCCCGCCTTGCTCGTAAATGTTTATAACAGGCGATGCCGGCGAATAGGTAATGTTAATTGGCGGAGCCGTAATCCCAGTTCTGCTTTCCCTGATGGCATCCAGCAGCCGGTCTAACGGCAATATCGCTTCCGGACCTTTTTCTGCCACCATAGCTACATGCGGGGTTGAGAATACGCCACCCTCGGCGTGTCCTGGCACAGGCGCAGGAGCTGCTGCCGGAGCCTTTATCTGCTCGATCATCTGAATGTTTACGCCCTTGCCTCCGACCATCGGCAGCCAGCTTGGAAGTTTTATCTTGTTGAGTTTGTCGAGGAACCAATTAACTTTGTCTATCACCCAGTTCAGGGCATTTGTAACGGCCTGGAACACTGATGTAGTGCCAGCTGTGATAACTCCCCACAGTGCGTTCATTGCATTGCGCACCGTTTCGCTCTTCTTATAAAGTATGGCAAGAACAGCCACAAGGCCTGATATCGCTACCACCAAAAGTGCAACTGGATTGGCTGACATTGCGGCATTTAAAAGCCACTGTGCGGCAGCGAATATCTTCGTCGATATTGCAGCTATCTTTGCGGCAACATCATACTGCACAAACAGCACATACAGCTTCGCAAGCTTTGCCAGCCCGGAAAATACTGCGAACTCCATGGCATGGACGGCCACATTGAACGCAAGCAGTCCGGCTGTACCTAGAACAATTACCTTTGTAAGCTTGGGATGCGCATCAGCCCATTTCGCAATCTTGTTTGCTACGTTCGCTATGCTGTTAGCGGCATCGGCCAAGGGCGGGAGGAGAACATCGCCTAAACTGATGGCAAGAGCATTTATGCTGTTGGTCATGAGCCGTAATGCATTGGCTGCTGTCTTGGACCGTTCTTCATATTCCCTTTCCATGCTGCCCGCATATTGCGAAGCGTCGCTAACCAGCTTGAAATTCTTTTCAAGCTCGCCTAAGTTTGTAATTAAAGGTGCAATGGCCGAAACGCTTTCTCTACCAAAAATCTCTGTAAGAATAGCTGTCTGAGCATGTTCAGGAACTTTTTGCAATGCCTTTAACACAGTTATAATGGCTTGTCTGGCGTCTTTCTGCATCAGTTTTGACATTTCTGCTGCAGATAGCCCGAGCGATTTAAATGCTTCTTTTTGTTTATTTGTAGCACTAGCCCCTGAGGACAACCGCAATATAAAGTTTTTGAGTCCGGTGGCCGCTACTTCCGACTCAATTCCTGCAGCCTTTACGGTAGCTCCCAAAGCGGCTACATCGGCTGCAGAAACCCCTGCAATTTTACCAAGAGGCCCTATCCTGGTTAATATGCTCGAAATCTGTGGTGCAGTAGCATTTACATTATTTGAAAGAAAGTTAACCTGATCGGCAAGCCTTATTACTTCCTTTTGCGGCATCTTAAATGCCACCCGCCACTGCGCCATCATCGTTCCGGCTTCTTCTGCAGAGATGTCAAAGGCAATTGCCATCTTAGCTGCGTCTTCCGCAAAACTTATCAGATCTTCCCGTGCAATTCCCGACTGGCCTGCAGCAGCAACTATATCTGCCAGCCCTTTCGCCGCCATTGGAATGCGCTTTGACAGATCTAATATATCTTTGCTCATTTCTTTGAATTGCTGCGGCGTTTCAAAGTCGACAACTTTACGGACATCAGCCATTGCCGACTCAAAGTTCATAGCGGCAACGACCGGACCTGCAAGGGCAGCAGTCATAAGGGCAGTCGATCGCCATAATTTACCCCTGGCAGCGGATGCCTTCTCTTCCATACTTCTCTGGAAATTGACAGCTTTGGCAAGGCCTTCCTGGGCTGCCTTGGCCTTTTCGAGCTCGGCTGTAAGCTTCGTGTAGGAAGCGGCATACTCTTCAGCAGATATTTTGCCCTGCTTATGGGCTTCTTCAAGCTCCTTAAGGCTTTTCTTGACACCTGTAATTTTATCCTGGTGTTTCTGAAGGGTTGAAGCGGCAGACATGAAAGATTGACTGAATGTAGATTCAAGTTTGCCTGCAATTTTTACAGCTATTTCATAGGTAGTTGCCATTCCTGCCGCCCCCTCTCTTCACAATTTTCGCAACCTTTTCGGCCCATGCTGTCAATTCGTTTAATTGCATTGAAATCCAGAAGCTTACAGGCGTATAAGTAGCCATAGATAAAGATACGGATATCTCCATAATCGCTCCGGGTTCCAGGCCATTTACAGCAAAAAATTTTGTACAGTTAAAGTAACTGCCGTGAAATCCTTAGCGGATAGTTTCATTATGTCGTCTACATTAAGTCCTGAAGCTTTAGCAGCAACTACAGCCAAATATTGTTTGGAAAGCTCAGGCACAAGGGCGTTATCGCCAAGCAGCCCCGATTCTCGAGATGCTGAAATCAAATCGGCTCCGGTAAGTTTGTCAAAATCAAGCTCTATCTCCTTCATCTCGACGCCGTTTATCGTTATCGGTTTGTTAAGTTTTATCTTCATTGGGCAGCACCTCAATCGAGGCCAAGCGCTGCTCGCACCTGCGCAAGGTAGTCAATCCCGTTAATTTTACAGATGTAGTTGAGTTTATCTATCTCCACCATGGTCGCGCCATCAATGTCTACCTTAATGTAAAGCACCTCAAACTGGTTAGATGCTCCTGCATTAACGCCTACATCTAGATTGCCCAGGTTCACCGACGTCTTCGGTACGGCACGTAATACTACCCTGACGGGACGCACCAAATATTCACCTAATCCTGCATCATAGACCTGATTTGCTCCGCGCAGGTCAAGATTATGTGCCTTTTGTGCGACAAGGCTGAGTGTGGGTTTTTCTACGGTTCTCCAGTTTAGCGTGCACGTCATGCTTCCGAAATGCCCAAGTGTAGGGCTGTCTATCTCTCCCGCTATGCCGGCACCCTTCACGGTCTCGGTCATGGCCTCGATGCTTGGCAGTTCGACATCGGCTACACCAATTAGATCGTTGCCATCAAGGTACACCCTGAAATTTATGAGCTTCTCAGGTACTTGATTTGCCATTTATTTCACCCTCCTTTACGCTGCGAACAGCGTTTCGAGATACTGCGGATCGTATTCGACGATGAAGTCGATCTCGCGTGCAGGTGCCGGGGGCGTTACATATACATGGAAGCGAATGATGCCGTCTATTAGATCGGTCGTTGGGTTTTCGTCGCGATTAAACTCGACCCTTCCCCCAAGGATGAACTGTCTTGCAGCAAGACCGTTGAGCCAGATGTTTGCCGAATCCACTATCGTCTCCACAAGTCTCCTCGTGATCGGATAGTCAACTTTCTGCCAGAATGTGAGCACGAGGGTGTTGCCTATCCAGTCAAACATCCTCCGAATAGGGATGAAAGTATCTTTAACATCGGTCATGCTGGGATATGCTCCGGTCCTGTTGCCCCAGGCTCTCCAACCGCCTATGAAGTTAAGCGCAGTGACTACACCCTGCCCGTTCAGGTATGCTGCCTGCTCCGGGCCAAGGGCAACTTCTTTCCCGTTAGCAACTGCACCATTGGCCTGGATTGACTTATTTGACGGGCTTACGTAGGGCACGTCATCGTTTTGCGAATCTACCTTGCACATTACCCCGGCCAGTTGCGTGGAAAGATGAAACTCTTTAGTCCCAAGCTTTATCTTTGGCCAGCAGACAACCTGCCGCTCATAGATAAAATTGTTCTGATTCTTCCACTCTGAGACGTCTGAGTATTTTTTAACAGTATCGGCAGGCACATCCACCAGCGCGATACACTTGAAATGGGCATTTATATTTGATGCCTTCGCCACCATCACTGCCGCCACTTCGGGATCATCGGACCAGCCTGGGGCAAGGATCATGCCAGGTACAAGGCCAAATTTTGGGAAGACTTTGTCGACCAGCTCGAGGCCTTCATAGTCCCCGGTAGTGGCATCCACGCCTCCAATTATGTCATCAGCCTCGACAAGAGAAGGATCAAGATAATCATAAGTTACCTTTATCCCCGAAGCTTCTCCGATACCACCGCCTGAAAGGCGCGTTATGACCGCGTATCCGTCTTCATCGAACCCGAGAGCATAATCCGTGCCCAAAACATACGTTTCTGGCTCTGCTGCAGTTGATTTGACAACTACCGTATTCAGCAAAACTCCCTTATTTTGCAATTTGACAGCCTGTACAGTAGCCGAAAATGTGTAACTCTCATCAGTTTTACTCGTTTTATGTGTAGCCGGGTCCAAAACATTGACTAAAACCACCGGAGATACATTAAAAAGAGCAAAATGAGAATATATGAACTCGCATAAAGTATAATTAGCCCAGTCATCACTATATCCAAAAGCCTCAACCGCTTCCTGATAGGTATAGCAAAGCACCGGCTTGTTTACATTGGCTGGATCTGCTAGGTTTATGGGAGCAGTCCCTATTACAAAAGGTAATCCCGCCGTTGTCCTTGCCGGCGGGATTATCGAAGTTGGCACTTCTGAAACATATACGCCATGTCTATATGCCATCTATCACACACCACCTTTTGAGATAAATTTCATGACTTTCTCGTAAGCTATTTGTTCAGGCGTTCCTTTAGTATCTATTGCTCTATTTGCTCTTGTTAGTTCTGCCACCGGGACAAACAGCATCTTTATTTCTGGGCATTTATCTATCAGCTCGTTCAAATATTCAGGGATGCCATCTTTAAAAATTCTATATTTAGACAGCATTCCACCAGGGATGTTTGGGCCGCAATAGATCACTTTATCTTTTGTCTTAAGCGAATATTTGATCTTTTTATTTAAAGAATTCGCCATCCTGTATCACCTCCTTGTCATATATCTCCTCAAGCGGACGCGCTATTATCCAGTTCGTAGTCATTTCGCCAATCCACTGCGGATACGGCTGCTCCTCCGGCATCTCAAACCGACAGGGATATTCCACCCTGTATTTTTTGGCAATCACTCTCTTCTTAAAGAGATCTATCCAAATCCTAGTCGCCGTATTCGCCACGTCGCGCCATCCGTCTTGCGCGTCATAAGAATATGTGCCGATCACCAGTTTGACGATTGCCTGAGCATAATCACGACCGGTACCTCCGCCCTTTTCGCTTGTATCCTCAAAAGAAAGAAGCCTGACTATCACGAAGGGGAAGTCCTCCTCTTGCAGTTCAGGCTTCTTGGGATTTTTAGGAGGCAAGTATCCGGCAATAATTTGCGGAGGTCTTATGTCGTCTTTTTGGGTTTTCAGCTGTAAATCTTTGACGCTGACACTCAAAAATTCACAAATAGCGTCAATCAAATCAACCAGACTCATTTGCCATACCCCTTTAACAATCTCGTAATTTCGTGTTCTAACCTTTCGTCCAGCACCTCGACCGCCCGCTCTTCGATTTTGTCCATTACTTCTTTATTCCCTATCATGTGCGGTACTGACGGGCCAAAAAGCTCCTTTATCGGCAGCCTTTTTGATGTTTTTCTCATATATGCACCGATATGGCCCGAAGGCATGCGGGCAACAAAAGCATGCCGCAATGTACCACCTGCGCTGCCTTTTCTAACTTGAGCACGCAATGGACGAGTTTGCGGCGGACTGGCAGGCGATATGCGAAATTTGGACAGCGGGATGACCCTACCGGATGCCCGAAGCGTTGCCATTGGGCCTGACGAAGAGGCCTTTTCAATGGACATGGGCGAGCGAACATCTTGCGCTTTGATGATATACTGGGCGCGCACCTGTTTGACGGCTTCCGTCCTCGCAGCAGAAGCTGCCCTGTTTACCGCAGAAGATACAGCCCTATTTGCGCCTTTGGGAACACTTGCCAAAACCGTCTTTACGCGCTCAAGCTGTTTGTCGTCAATCTCTATCATGATTCCGCAGCCTCCAGAGTAATACGAAAGATCCCCATGTCATCGGCACACTCTTTGACTGTATATATATTGCCGTCAAGCCTCATAATTTGGCCGTAAACAGGACGATAATTCAGATCAGACTCTTTTACGTAAAGTGCTATTTCGCCGCGGTATACGCCATCGTACATTTCTGTTTTGTTATTGCTGTATATTTTGAGAATGTCACTGTCGATCAGAGCTTTTATCATTTGTCCGTCTATATCGTGCAGATCTGCAAATTCGTCGGTATTTAAGAACACATGAACGTCACGATGGATATAATCCCGCAGCTTCATTTAATCCACCGCCTTCTTCTTTCTGCCCTTTGATTTTTGTGTTATATTTTGCCCCTCAAGTGACTCGCAAATGTTTTTTTCTTCCTCTGGCATAATTTTTTCTTCTTCCGCATACTTTTCGATTGTGCCGTTAGATGCTGCAATAAGGCGGTCTTCTTCCTCCTCCGAAAGGCCATAAAGAATGGACCCGCCTGGAAGGCCGGGTCCATATCTTATCCCCTTATATCTCACGCCGAAGCGTTTTATTTTGATGGCCAATAAAATCACCTACTTCACTTTTAAGACATACCAGGAATCTACATCCTCCGGCTTGGGAAGCGGACGGGAAGCTATGCGAATCATTTTCATGTCGTTATTTGTGTCGTTCCATACCTTAGGAATTCTGGTGCCTTCATAGGTGTGGAATTGGCCGTCGTCCTCAAGCTGCGTAACGGCTCCGTACAGTCTGGAACCTAAACCGGTCCTGGCCATGATGAGATGGCCATCCGGCATCATCGGCGTTTCTACGCCATCGTCATCGATGAACCACTCGTCATATGTGTATATCTCAAGGCCCAGGCTCGCAAGAGTCCCGACATAGGTAACACCGTCCATCCTTACGCGCGGCTGCATTTGCCCAAAAGAAAAGTTACGTATGTCGAAGAGCTTTTGAATCGACTTGTCGTTAAGAAACAGCTCAACCACGTCGTTTGCCATTATGACTACGTCGGGATTAACCCCTGCCTTTTTAATTATCTCAAGCCTGATGTCCTTCAAATCACTATACTTTTTCCCTGGCGTGTTATCGTCGGCCCATACTTCAGTACTGGTTAAGGTCTCTTTATTTGTAAAATTGAAATCTATGGTGTCTTCCACATAGTCCTGCCCTATCTTATCTACCCATCCCTTTATGGTTACAGTGCCTTCAAGGAGAAGCTGTCTGCACATCCACTCCTCGCGTCTGGCTATCATCTCATCAAGCTCTGCCAGATCCTGTGCCAAGAGTTCCTGCGCACGCTGCTCAGGGGTGCGGGTGCTGTATATGTCTTCTCCCATCAGCCGGTTGGCCAAGTCATCTATGGTCAGCAGGCGTTGAGGGGCGATATAGGGCGTAGTGTAGGTATCCGTCTTAAAGCCTACCCTATCCACCGTGATGCCGCCGCGTCTGCGGGCAACGAAAGGCGCCATCGCTCGCTTTCCCTTCTTGAAATCTACATCCACCTTCTCCGTCACGAACGTCTGGACATTGGAGAAAAATGTATCTCTAAAGAAAGTCCTTACAGGCAACATCAAATTAATTGCCTGCATCATGGTCCTGGTTTCATAAATATTGGGTATTCCTGCCATTATCTTTACCTCCTTCTTTCGGCCTAAAGTTATACTTCAATCGGCTTTGCGTTTTCACTCAAGAATATCCCGAGCGTCCGCAAGGTTTGCTCGTGCATCTCCGCAGTATCGCTGCCTCCAAACAGGAGTGCCTTCCTGTTGAAGTGGCCTGTCTTATACGCAACAGCCGTAACATCACCGGCCGTGGTGTCTACGTCATCGGCAAGGATGCAGTCGGCAACTTCGCTGCCGTCGGTGTTCGCAGAGTTGACGGCTTTGTATTTGCCGCTTGCCGCTATTACCGGGATAACGAAGGTGTCGCCAAGTGCGAAACCGTTGGTTCCTTCTGTGATAGTGAAGCTAATCGGTCCGCTATAGGCAGTATCGGCGACTGCATCATCCAAACGGATCCCTTCCGGGTCAATGGCCTTAAAAACTGCCTTAACGCCCGAACCGGTAGCAGTAGTACATATCAGTTTATATGTACCTAATTTAACCCCCTTGCCAAGAGCGACGCTGCCTATCGACCCCTTGGCAGCACCCGGCTCTGTGAGGGTGCCGATTGCCTTGGTTATTTTGCCAAGCACCGTTCCCCTTTTAAGCTCGCCCTGGCCTGCCTCAAGCGTTACACCTTTGACCAGCACAGGTATTTCGTGCCCTGCAAAGAGATTGTCGGGGGTAAAAGAATCGAGATTTTGAACCAAATTAGCCATTATCTTGCCCTCCTTTTGTTTGCAAATTCGGCTATTGCCTTAGCAATGGCCTCTTTTTCGTTTTTATCGCCTTCCTGCGGTTGCGGCGCTATGTTTTTGGCCTGAGCAAGGTTATCTGTCAGGTCTTTCATGTATTCCCTTCCCATCTGCTGCTCCAGCTTAACCGCCTCAAAAGCAAGCTGCTCGGCAGTCATTGCCTTTTCGTACTTTGCCGACACCACAAGATTGTCAGGGATCGTCTTGGCAATCTCGTCTATTGCTTTCATGCGCTCCCGTTCCTGCATAATACCGGCTTCGAACAGCTGGTTTGCAAGATCCGGAAAGGCAGCTTTAAGTTCATCGACTGTCTGTATGTTCATTTTCTCGTCCTCCTTTTTAGGCAATGCATCTTCACTTTTTTCTTCTTCCCATGGCGGGACACGATCAAACTGTTTATAATGACTTCCCAAATGTTCCTGAACTTTTTCAATGTCTGCGCTTGGGATATCTGACTGAGGAAGTCTGGCAGCCGCGTTTGCCACGCCTCTCCACACGACTGCACCGTCGCTTGGCCTGTGGTGAGGCAGCTTAAGGTCGCTGTATCTGTCAGGTGGCATGGATGCAGCCCATGCAAAGTGCCCGGCTATGCGCCTTTTCTCTGCATCGCTTAACTCCTCCCACTGCTTATCGGTGAAATCCGATAATGCAGGGGCCTCCCATGGTTCACCTTCTGGTGCTTTCTCTCTTGAAACATCCTTTGGGGCTACGCCATTGACCACCTCCGGCATCCTTGGGAATGTCTTAAACCTTGACATGTCATGTCTGATGCTGTTTACAACCAAAATATTACCTTTCGATTCAACTGGTACACTCTCGAACATAATTTCATCCGCAAACCCCATCTCCATCGCCTCTTGCCCCGTCATCCATGTTTCCTCGTCCATCATCTTTGACAGAGTGTCTCTGTCGAGGCCAGTTTTCATCGTATAAGCATTAATGATCGATCCTTTGACTGCATCAAGCTGCTCTGCATACTTTCTCATTTCGTCGGAAGTCAAGAAGCCGAAGGCAAAAAGAGCAGGATTATGGATCATCATCATGGCGTTGGATGGCATTTTTACCGTATCTCCTGCCATCGCGACGATGCTTGCCGCACTGGCTGCCAGGCCGTCTACGATTACGGTTACACCTGCTTTATGGCTTTTTAGCTGCGTATATATTGCATGTGCAGCAAAAACGTCGCCACCTGCAGAATTTATACGCACTGTGACGGCCTTGTTCTTAAGGTTTTTCAATTCTTCATAGAATTTCTGCGGCGTAACGGTATCGCCTGCATCCGCCCATGGCAGTTCGGATGCTATATCCCCATATAAAATAAGTTCCGCTTCCTCTTCCGAAAGATTGTGGAACTCCCAGAATTTTTTGTACAAGCCCTACACCTCCTTTCATGATTATTCCGGTACTGTCGGCATCCCGGCCTGCTTCATCAGCTCATTTTCTCTCTTGAGCTGTTCTATGTTTTTGTCGAAATCTCTCCCCGTAAGTTCCACTGTTTCGCTTTCACGCGTGGACAGGCCATTTAAGATCCTCATTTGTGCAGCCTGGACCTCTTTAACAGGGTCTACCTGCCCAGGTGCAGGCCCGTACCAGTCTGCACGGCTCCATGCCTTCGCGACTATGAGATCGGAAAAGAAGCCGGGGGCTTTTATCTTTCCCTGTGCGATCCTTTCGGCAAGCCAAACCTCATAAACAGGCTGACAGAAATCATGGGCAAACCATGCCCTGCGCATTCTGAATGCACCCCATGCCTCAAGTAAGGCTGCTCTGCTTGCCGAATAGCTCGCATTGAAGCTCTTCGTCAGCAGTTCGTACGGGATCTCAAGGGCTGCTCCTATGTGTTTTGTAAGCGATGTAATGAAGGCGTCAAAATTGGACGACGGTCTTTTGGGATCTGCAGTAGCTATATCGTACCCAGGCGGCAATGCGTTGATGGTGCCGGCCCCCAGTTCGAAGGCATTGGGATCAAAATCAACCTTGTCCTGCGGTGATATGGCTTCTGCTAGCGGAAAGTCGCCTACTGGCATTTGCCCTTCCTTGATGAAGACCGTAAAAAAACCGGTAACTATGGCTGCCATAAGTTCTGCTTCCGTATAGCGGGTTATCTGCTTCAGCTCTTCCACAACCGGAGCTAAGTAAGGCACTCCCCTATACTGTTCGCACCTCTCAGGCTCCATGACACAAAGGACATTCGGCCTGCCGGTAGCTTCACTGAAGGCGTCTATGCGCTGCCATTCCATAATTTCAAGAGGATTTGCAGGATCATTCTGATATTTGTTAGAGATCCAGTAGGCAACCACAGCGCCTTCATCGTCTATTTCAACGCCGTTGATGATCTTGTTTCCGTTGTCGGGATTTATCTGAATCGTGTTTGTGCCGAAAATTGAGCGATATTGCTGAGGAGAACTGACCCTATCCGCTTCGATGAGATGGATGCGCAGCGAAAAAGGAAAATATGGCTTCGGTTCTACTGTTTTAAGTAATGCCCAACCGTCACCATTCAGCAAAAAGGACATAAAAAGCAGCGACTGCATCTCATAAAAGTTATTAAGCCTCGTTGCGTCGCAAAATTTGCTTTCAGCCCATGCATTAAACTGCCGTTCTACGTTTTTCTCCCATTTATCGGCCTCTTCCCTGCTTATGCCCAAAAATTCTGCGTCTATCCTGCTTCTTAGCTTCAGGCCAACGCCAATCACGTGCGACCTTGGCGTTACGATGGCAGACCGACCCAGCGCACTGCCCATAAACAGATCCCTGGACCTCTGCCGCAAGACATCTACATTCATGTCTATGTCGGCCTGCGGGCTGCTGGACCAGGCCTGCCACCCTCGCATGGACTTCTTGCGCAAAGAAGCGCCCGATTCGGAATATCCAGTATCAAAAAATTGAAGCGCCCTGCGTGCAGCCTGGCGCTTTAGTGCCCTTTGCGGGCTTATGTACGATATGATTTTATCTATGGCATTCATGCCGGCCCTCCTAAATATCTCTCAAAACCACCCTTTTGCTGCCCATAAATGACCCGGAAAGCCTGGCTTCAAGTATATTTTTCTGCTGCTCCAGTTCGTTAATGTTCTTTTGTACCTGCACAAGATCGGCCCTCCGAAGCGTCCTTGTGCCTATTCTGTATTCCTGCCCCTGCAAAATTGCCAGTTCCGCATCATAGTATGCCTGCAAGCGCTCTTTTATTCTCTCAAGCCTTTCTTGGATGCTCTCCATGCCGTCGCACCTCACAGATCATATTTTTTTATGCAGCCATAACGTCTCTTCGGCTGCTCTTGAACCTTAATTTGTTGAGACTGCGGTTCTTGAGATTTGCAGATCCTCTTTTCAAGCGCGTCAAAGTCAGGATTCATCAGACGTAAGGCTGCAAGGTTATAAACACGAAGGTCAAGCGGTTCATTTCTCTTGTCAGAACTGATATTTTCCCAGGAAACGACTATCCTGCCTTTGACCTTTCGTATAACCTGGCGTTCGGATATAAGTCCCTTGAAGTACTGCTGATCGTATCCACGCTCTTCCTGCAGCGGGAAATGGAAATATTTTGGTCCAGGTTTCTGTATTTTAATGCGCTGGATCACGGCCGCTTTCCCGGAATCCACGCCAAGAAGCACGAGAGGCAATCTGTATTTGTTGTTCCTAGATATCTTATAGACCAACGGGATGCCTGACCCTCCCTGTCCACGTATCGGGAACACACGCATTTGAAGTCTCTCGAGGCAATACCGGTAGACTTCATCAGTGAAGTGGCCGCCTGAGTCAATGCAGGTGCACGAAACGCACATGCCTGTACCGTCTTTTCGCTTCCACGTCTTGTTTATCTTCTCATCCAACTGCATCCACGTGGCCTGATCGTCGGGCCTTCCCCAAATTATGCCCTTTTCTATGCCCCAGGACTCTTCATTCCTGCCCCATCCGGCAACTTCGTACTCAAGACGGTCATCCTGAGTATCGACCGCCATGGTAAGCATCAAAACACCATCGGGGACTTCCGCATCGTATTTCTCGCGCCTCGACATGAGCACGCCTTCGTCCTCTATGTCGCCCCGTTCCTCCCAAGTCTCGCCCAAAATAGTGTTGACAAAGACCTTAAACCGCTCCGGATCGTCTTTGGATTCAAGAAATTCCTGTATTATGCTCTTCCAGGAATGCCATGGGGATACAAACGAATTGAGATGAAAGCTCTTGATGCCGTTTATTACTGCCAACGGATTTTCGGCTATCCACTCTGCAGGCTGTCTTTTCATCGTATATTCGTCAAATTCGTTATGGCAATCAGGGCATCTCCATTTAACTTCATCCACGATATATGTCTTTTTGCCCGCAATTTCCTCAGATCTGTGCTTAAATTTTATATCACGCAGCTCTATGAAGTGATAATTACCGCATCCGGGGCATTTAATACAATATTTTTCCCTTGTCCCAAGTTCATATTCGGCCTCAATCCTGGAGGCCCCGCGTATGGTCGGGGTAGAAGTAAATATCTTCTTGCGATTCCAGAACGTTATGGTGCGTTTCTCCGCCAAGGATATGGGATCACCCTCACCGCCAGCACTTGACGGGTACCTGTCTACCTCGTCGCACAGAAGTATGCGTATCGGTCGGCTGGCCAGCCCCGCAGGGCTGTTGGCTCCGCCCATGGCAAGGAAGCCGCCCGGGAAAACTTTCATCAAAATAGTGTTATTGAGATCTCTTGTCTTTGAATCCGCCACCTTGCAGCTCAAGACTTCCGTGTCTTTTATCATGGGGGTTATACGACGCTTGGAGTAATCCTGTGCGATGTCGATGGTAGGCTGTATCAGAAGTATCGGAGCAGGGTCAACATCGATGTAATAACCTATGATATTATTCAATATCTCCGATTTGCCTACCTGGCTGCTTGTCATGATGACCACTTTTTCGATTCTTGGATCGGTTACGGCATCCATAATCTCTCGTTGATATGGTGCCCTGTCGGTCCTCCATTGGCCCGGTTCTGCCGAATTCTCCGGCGAAAGCTTTCTGTATGCGTCTGCCCATTCGCTGACGGTAAGCTTAGGCGGAGGAGCAATGCTTTTCGCTATTTTACCGAACAGTTTCGCTGTCTTCGTCAGAGCCATCGTCTTGCTCATCACCATCATCCTCAACCGCAAAAAGTGAAGGATCATAATCTTTAAGCTCTGTCAGGGCTTCCAAAATCTCATCTTCAATAATGCTGCTTATCTCAGCCAGGTTATTGAGGCTTATCAGCTTTGGAGCTAATTTTTGCGGAATGCCTAATATGCGGTTTCTAAAGATCGTCAACATATTGGTCATGATCATTTCAACGTCAGCGGCATCGTGCATCTGGTTCTTGAGCTTGGACAGCTTAAGCTCTGCCATTTCCCGTTTGGCAGCCTCATGCTTTGCCCTCTCTTCCCAATAGATCGACTTTGCTTCCTGTCCTTCCTTGTCGGTCTTGCCGGTCCTTAGAAATTCGATGTATTTGCTTATATTCGGTTCGAGAGGCCAGCGTCCAGGCGCTCGCCTTTCCAAGACGCCTTCTTTGGCAAGCTGGTTTATATATCGTCTCGTTACGCCAAAGAGCTTGGCCAAAACGTCGGTATTAACAATTATGCCGGAGACATCTGTTTTAACAGACATATTAACCACACCTTTATGCAATAAAAAACACCAACGCACCTGTTTAATGCGTTGGTGGACGGAAATATGGTCAAATTTTTTTGGTACCTAGACGAAAATCGGGGCTCGCCGCAATCGCTTTCCCTTTTTAACGCTGGAAGGACCCGTAAAATGCTCTTTATAGACATATATACTATTGTTTATATTATACCTATTTTATACTTCCAATTTTGCCAGGTTTCTGCCAAGTTTAATCCTTCTTTTTTTAGCACCAACTATAGTTGAATGTAAACCTGGAAGAACTTGATTTAGACATTGCAGACGACGCCTTTAGTACCAACTATAGTTGAATGTAAACTGGACAGAGGCAGCGTAGTGGTTGGCACAAACCTTCTTTAGTACCAACTATAGTTGAATGTAAACGATTTCGTTTTTTAAAGGGTTCGTAGCATTCTTTGCTTTAGTACCAACTATAGTTGAATGTAAACCCCGCTAGGGCTTTATGTTTTCGCTTAAGAGTATCCCCTTTAGCACCAACTATGGTTAAATGTAAACACTGAAA
>Ga0116192_1000448_pt1 | contig 31547 bp, 27 predicted proteins | sample AD_UKC113_MetaG_FD_89876 | JGI IMG/M metagenome (GOLD analysis project Ga0116192, IMG submission 89876) | Active sludge microbial communities of municipal wastewater-treating anaerobic digesters from Hong Kong - AD_UKC113_MetaG | ecosystem: Engineered > Bioreactor > Anaerobic > Digestate...
CCCGGTTCCGGCTAGAGCGCAATTCCTGATCTGCTAACCTAGGTAGGGCGAATTGCCGTCGGGAAGCAGGGTTCCGGCTAGAGCGCAATTCCTGATCTGCTAACCTGCGCGCCGCGGCCAGCACGCGGCCGTGGCCGTTCCGGCTAGAGCGCAATTCCTGATCTGCTAACCTACGCGCGGCTGCTCAAGCTCAAGGGTTACAGTTCCGGCTAGAGCGCAATTCCTGATCTGCTAACCTTCGACCGGTGCCGACGACGACTACGCGGCCGTTCCGGCTAGAGCGCAATTCCTGATCTGCTAACCTCGTTAGCAACATAAGCCACTGATTTCAGTGGCTTTTTGTTTTCTATTTGCGAGAAATTTTGACGTTAACACGTCAGAAAAGCTGAAACTGCTCTGGATTGGTAAGTTTTTCACGCCGTTTTTTGTTCTCAAAACGGACGATACCGGCGTATTGCTTGTCCGTGAAATAGAGCACATACACCTTACCTCCATTCGGCAATACCGCTTGCACACGCCGTGTTGTGGTGTCGGCTTGATCGCGCCCCTCTACGAAGCGCAAGTACACTGAATATTGGCAGCGTTCAAACCCAAGATCCAGCAGGTCATGGCGAAAGTCGTTGGCTGCCTTGACGGCCTCTTGCGTATCCACCGGTAGGTCAAACATGACCAATACCCACATTAGCCGATACCCACTCAAGGGTTGGTTAGGCGACTTGTGGCCTTCAGTCTTCCTCGGCAATGGACGGTAGCGTTTCGTCCTCGCCATCACTACTCCATGGGGTCTTGCACAAGGCCTTGTTTCCCAACCAAGCAGACACGCTCTCGGCCCGATCATAAGGCAGATTGAGGTGTTTGCGCTTCTTTTCGAACACATGCGCCAATGACGTGCACAAGTGTTCAATGGCCACGGAAATCGGGCTAAGTCCATCTTCTGTCTGAATACCACGGGCCATCATCAAGGACAGCTCCCGCTTGTTGGGCGCATCTACGTCATAACGGCCTAGATCAGCCAATTGCCGCACCTGCGCATCCACGAAGGGCCGAAATGGTTCCATCAAATCGTCTACTAACCGCAAGGCATTGGCATCATTGGCGTGATGCAATGGCATACCCGGATGCAGCCCTGTGGCAAGCAAATGCCGCGCTACGGTTGCCCGCAACACGGTATAGCCGTAATTGAGCAGGGCATTGATGCCATCGGCACCTTGGTTCCGGCGAAAGTTGGGGCCAAGTAGTAAGCGCCAATAGCGGCGCGCACCCACGCCCTCCATATTGCGCGTATCACCGGATGTCACCTTTGGAATCAGTGCACGCAGGGGGGCCTCAGGTAAACCAAATGCACCCAGTGTTGCGGCCTGCATGCTCAACTTTTTGCGCACCAATTCTTGCCACAGCCGCTTTTTGGTTGGGCTTGATGCAGCAGCTTGTGCATCCAACCGTGCGCCTTGGCGATAGTGGCTGTCTACAGCGCAGACAATGCCCACGGGCATATGGTTTTTCCCGCACAGCACGATGGGGCAACCGCGCTCGGCCAATGCAACCAGCAGATTGTTGCTGTAAACCAACCCATGCGCATTGCAGATGAGTGCGGCCACGTCATCCAGTGGGACACGGCCTTGTTCTGCATTTTTGTGCGAGACCACCAGAAACCCGCGCTCCTTGTGCAGGTAGCGCGAATCCCCTGCAATCTCAACAATGCGGCCAATCATAGCTCTTGTGATGGGCTAGCAAAGGATTGCAGGCAAATTCGTAACTGTTGTGCAAGCTCAGGCAGATCATGGCGCGTGGTGTCCCAAATCACCTGAAAGTCCACATCGTGATAGCCGTGTGCGACGATGTTGCGCAGCCCATAGGCCTTTGCAAGTGGTAATTCCGGGTGCGCGTCAACAAACGCCTTGAAGCGCTGTAGCAGGTGCTTACTGGCCTCACCGATGACTTCAAAATTGCGAATGACGGCATCTTGCATCATGCGGTTTGCAAGGAATGCGTCAAAATCCGAATGGTCCACGTACTCGGCGATGCGCTCTTGCGCTTCCACAATATCCTGCAAGTAGTGCAGCAGGCGGCGATCCTGGTGCTTCATACAGGCTGCGCTTGCGCGATCACGTCATCGCGGAAGTGCCTGGAGATGGCCTTGGGTGTCAACAAGTCGATGGGGACACCTAGCAGCTGCTCCAGCTCGTAAACGATGCCACCAAGATCAAACAGTGTTGTGCCCTCTAGTGGGTCAACCAGCAGGTCAAGGTCGCTGCCTTCGGTGTCTGCACCATAAAGCACAGAGCCAAACACTCGCGGATTGGTGGCGCGGTGCGCCGCCACGATGCGACGGATAGCCTCACGGTGCGTGCTCAAGGCAGTGGACGGTCTCATGGGGTAAGAGGCTAGCGCATCCTGTGATGCGTTGCCATTGCAGTCAGCTATTCCTTGAAGCCGGGGTCGTTGATGTAGCCGAGAATGTCCACGCCAACCAGTCTCGCGCCTAGCTTGCGGAGTGGATCGGCACCCTTGCGTATATAGGAAAAGCTGTTCTCTCGATCTCGATCCCTAGCGTCAACATTAGATTCGTTGTGCTCATGTAAAGCGACACCATTACGTGAAAAAAGAGCGACCCGCATCAGCTTGAACCGCCCATCATGTTCTAGTTTAAGTATGTCGCCCTTCCGCAGCCGCATCACCAAAGACTTACCTGAGCTATAGGCAGTCTTGGACTTCGGATCAAAGTCAGGCTGGTTGGCGGTGTAGATATCCACCACATCGCCATTCCATTTGCCATTCTCTGTACGGTAAATGTCGTAGCAATAATTGCCGTCACCCTTGACGTATCGGTAGGGCTGTTTGGTTGCGCGGTCTTGGATAGGAATGACGGATAAGCGTTCTTCCATACGAATGCGGCGCACACCTGTTCGTATGGTGTAGGCATCCAGTGCGGCTTTCAGCTCCTGACCAGACAGGCCATCCAAAAGTTTCTTTAGTTCACCACGTAATGCAGGATCGGCAACGGCATCCACGTTCTTCGGAGTCAATGCAGTCAACGGCTTGCGTACCGATACCAACATCGCGCCGCTGGCATTGGGTTCTCCGCGCTGTCCGTAATTGGTGTCGTTGTGCAGGCCCGCTTCACGGCCATGGTCGGGCTTGTGGGAGACGACAATCCTGCGCACCACTTCGGCAAGCTCCTCCCGGAAGCCTACCCACGGTACGTCCAGCGATTTCAGCAATCGATTTTCGCCGTCGGCCTCGGCCTTCTTCGCGGCGGTGGATATACGCTGGATGAGCGAGCGGTCACAGACCGCAATGACAGCCGCATCCACGGCGTGATGGCGGTGGTCATCGCGGTTCTTGCCCTTGTGTTCCGGATCGAGAATCTCATTCAGCCCGTACTTCTGCCGCAGCATGGCTGTCAGGCGGCCCGTCGCCACCCAGACCTTGTTTGGCGGACAAACGGCCGTGAGGTATTGACGGGCAACGCGCGACAGGTACGCCGTATCCGTGAGATGCCGATCAAGGAAATCCTTCTCTCCTAGGAAATTCTGCAAGGCGTTTTCCTTGAAACGCTTTGCCTTGTTCTTGTGCAACCGGGCGGCGCGTTCTTCGATTTCCTTCCAGTCGTAACCCGACGGGGAGTGCCCGAACGCCTCGAACGGCGTCGAATTCTTCTTATCCCGGTTGGCGCGCGAAAGACAAAGCACCTTGTTGGACAAGCTATCGTCCAGTGAGCGTGAGAACGGCAAGATATGGTCGATTTCTACCGTCCCGTCGAACAACTGGCTCATGCTGAAGCGCTGGCCGGAGTAGATGCAATGCCTGTCGTTTGCATCTTCGCGGCCCAGTTCATCCCACAGCATCAGGCGTTGGCGGTTCTCCCGATTTTCGCGTTGTCCCAAAGCGCTCAACCGCTGGTTCAGTTTTTCATTGCGCCCCTGATTCTTGGCCTGCTCGCCTTCGAGGTCTCGGCGCTTCTGTCCGGACAAACCGAAATCGCGCGCAAGCTCCACGATGATTTCGGTCGGATGGCCCCAACGCCGGATGATCTCGTTGACCAGTTGCCGCAACTGATTCAGGCCGATATGTACAGTCGGGTTCGCCAATTTGCCGAACGTCCTCTCGTTCGGATCTTTCGCCTTCGGCGTGGGGGACGTGTAGCTGCGCAGGATTTCCCCGTAGTACGGCAATCGCTCGAAGATCTCGCCCGTATAAAAATCCGAGTGGTTGTAGCCGGCCTTCTGCGCCGCCTTGTCGTAGGTGATGACGTCGGCATCCAGAATCGGAACGATCTTCTCCAACGCTTTGCGACTCAAGCTGCCGTAGTCTTCCGGCAGTCGCGCTTTGGCCAACTGCGCGGCAATGGCGGCATCGAAGCGCCATGGCCCGTCCATCAGACGGCTCTTCAATTCCTCGGTATCGTCGATGATGTCGATCAATTCGGCTAAGTCGCGTTGTTGCTGCCGCGACATGGCGAACCATGCATCTCCCAACGAATTTTCTACACCGAGTTGGGATGCAACCACATCGCCCTTCAATCCTTTGCGCTTTTCCGACTCTAGATTGAAGCGTGTGTCTTTCGGCAGCTTGAGCGCCCTAACGATGGCGGCGAACGTCATTTCCCGCTTGCGATAAAGGGCATCGCGCAGGGTGTTGCGCTCGTCCAGCGTCAACGGGCGTTCTTCCAATCCTTCGATGACGCGCAGGTTGTTCAGTTCCTGCAATACGCGGAATTGCTGCTGCAAGGGCGACCACAACGGCTCGCGAAACTCCTCGGTCTCAAAAATGCAGCGGCCGGGCTGGACGGGTAGCAAAGGACGCTGGAACAGCAGCGTGTCGCGCAGAAAGGCGCGCGCTGCTTCCGTGCAAACATTCGGATGATGCGGAGCCTGTGCGGCCCATAACGCATCGAACTCTTCGGCGACCATCGCACGCTGCGTGTAGAGCAGGTATTCCTTGCCATCCGCCGTCGTGCGGGCGCGCACGGTTTCGCGTTGTTCGTGGCGTTTGGCGAGGTATTCGCCCATCGTCCGGCAGCCAGCGGCTGCGATGCGCTCGCGCGTCTTGCCGATGGCCGTCGCAATCTTGCCGGCCTCGTTTTCATTCTCGCCCTTGGACTTACGGCTGCTCTTGAAGCCGCGCCGCTTGGCAAGGTGATACAACGCGCGCCCTAACTCGAAAGCTGTCAGGGGCTCATCCAGACCTTTGTGGCGCAGTTCGTACGGGTCGAGTGCAGACAACGCGAGTCTTTCGTCATCGTCATTTGGCATCAAGCCAAAACGAATCAAGCCATCCATGAAGCGCGTTTGTCGCTTCAGCACGCGGTCGTGACGGCGGCGCATTTGGCGTGCTGCGCGGCGATCCGCTGCCAGTGACGCTAGCGTTTTTGGGCTTCTGCCATCGGAAAAAATTCGTGAACCCGCACGGATAATGCCAATGGGCTGATCATCATCACTCAATTGAAGTACGCACCAGCCAATCGAGTTGGTGCCGATATCCAAGCCCAAGCGATAGCGTTTCTTGAATTTCATTTCGCCCCCTGTTGACGCGGCGGTGCGTCGCTGCTAGTTTTTCCCATGAAGTAGATCAGGAATTGCGCTCTTTCCGGCAACAAGCTGAAAGATGCACCAAATCTGAGGGCCGGCCTAGCCGGCCCTTGTCTTTTGTAGCGGGTCTCTGTCGCACAGACTGAGACGGTGCCTGCCCTAAAACCCATACCGCAAAAACCCGCCATCGACGGCAATACATTCGCCGGTGATGTAGCTGGCGGCGGGCAGGCACAGGAAGGCGGCGGCGCTGGCGACTTCTTCGGGTTCGCCGATGCGGCCCATCGGGGTGCGCAGCAAAACTTCATCCAAATAATCCGGATCGGCCAATTTGTTGCTGGTGCGACGGGTGCGGATGTACCACGGGGCCACCGCATTGACGCGGATGCCGTCTTCGGCCCACTCCACCGCAAGGTTGCGGGTCATCTGATGCAGTGCGGCTTTGCTCATGCCATAGGGCGCGCCGCTGCGCACGTGGGTGATGCCGGACACGCTGCCGATATTCACGATGGCGGAGGCGGCGTGTTTGCTGAGCAACGGGTGCGCCAGCCGGCACAGTTCAAACGCGGAGAACAGATTGGTTTCGAAGATGTTGCGCCACTGGTCTTCGCCATAGTCCAGTGCGGGGCGGGTGAGGTTGCCACCGGCGTTGTTGATGAGGATGTGCAGACCGCCCAAGTCCGCCGCCCAGTCGAGAATTTCCGTGCGCTGCTCGTCATCCGTCACATCGGCGGGCAGGGCCAACACGGCATCTTCAGGGCCGGGGAATTCGTCTTCCAGTTCGGCGCGTGCGGACTCCAATAATTCGGCGTCACGCGCCACCATCAACACCTGCGCACCCAACCCCAGCAGCTCGCGACAAATGGCCAAGCCAATGCCGGCGCTAGCGCCGGTGACAAGGGCGCGTTGGCCATCAAGACTCCAGCGGGGTGAGGGCATGGGCGGCTCCATCATGAGGTTCAGCGTAGGATAGGCCAAGCCCTGCTTGGAGGAAGCATCATGCGTTGGAATTCGCTGTTGTTGCCGATGTTGTGCCTACTCGCCGCGTGCTCGGCCCCGCCACCGCCGGACCCCGCGCAGCGGCCGGAGCCGAAGGCAGCGGCGCCGGCATCGCCCATTACGGCAACGGCCAATGCCTACAAAGATGCGGCACACACCGCCGCGGACACCGTGCAAACGCAGGCGGCGGAGCAGGCCAAGCAGGCGGATGCGGCGACGCAGTGACTTGGCTAAGGCTGGTGAGTACTGGAATACGACGAAGGCAGTGTTTCGCAGTGGGTATCGCGAATTACTGCAGAAGCCAACGTTGGATCGAGTTGCTGCCAGCGACGCACCACCAAGCATGCGACGACTTCGGCACCTCGGGCCTGCAGATGCGTGTCATCGGCGAGCCCCTGTGCGGGTACGGGTATCGTTCGATGGCAACTTCCGAGCCAAGCTGTGGGAGGCATGGAATGGGCAACCACAGTCGATATTGCATGCTTTGATGGCATTGGCTGACATCGCGTTTGCCGACCACCGTGATATTGCACTCGTTCTGGGGAAGGACGTTGATGGCACAGATCCGCTGCAGCGTTTCGCCGGTGCCGCCACTGCTGCATTCGCGGCGTTCCCGCACTTAAAAACACTTGCGGCGACGGTGCGCACTCAGCCACGCGCAGATCATCATCAACTGGGGGCAATGTTGGCGAGTCGCGATGGTGGAACACAACAATGCGCACCAATTGAGCTTGGCAATATCGTGGATCGCATTGGGACTGGGGATGCGTTTGCAGCAGGGGTCTTACATGGGATGTTGAGCGGAATGTCCGACACCGAGAGCTTAGCGTTTGGCCAAGCCGCCGGAGCACTCAAGCATTACTTTCCGGGCGATGCATTGAATGTAGATGTGGATGCGGTGCAGGCGGTGGTCAATGGCGAGCGCTTGGACGTGCGCCGTTGATCGACGCACGTCCCAAAGCGAGGATGCTTACAGCGGCGAGCACAGGCAATACGCCAGCGCCTTGACGCGCTGTTGGCCGGGTGTGTCCAGCGCGTCCTGCACGAAGCGGAATACCGGCTGTTCCTGCACGCGGCGGGCCAGCAGCAACTCGGCACTGCCACTGTGTTGCAGTAGCGCCAGCCCGGCACGGCTTTGCAACATACCGCCCAGCAGTTGCGAGAATGGGGTGGTGCTATCTTCGATATAACGCGTTTGCCATGCCTCCGGCTTGCCCAACTTGGCGCGGTTGGCGGCATCGGTCACGGCATCTTTCAGGCTGCCAAACGCATCCACCAAGCCGCGCTCCTTGGCCTGCGCGCCACTCCACACACGGCCTTGGGCAATGCTGTCGATCTGCTCCACGGTCTTGCCGCGCGCATTGGCCACGCGGCCGGTGAAGTCGCGATAGCCCTTTTCGATCACCGCTTGCACGGTGGTGGCCACACCCGGGTCCAGTGCGCGGGTCAGGTCAAACGCGCCGGCATATTTGGCGGTGGCCACGCCATCGGTATGCACGCCTATTTTGTCGAGGCTGCGATCGAGGGTGGGGAATAGGCCAAAGATGCCAATTGAGCCGGTAATCGTGGACGGGTCGGCATAGATGCGGTCGGCATTCATGCTGATCCAGTACCCGCCGGAGGCGGCGACATCGCCCATCGACACCACCACCGGTTTGCCGGCGGTCTTCAAGGCGGCTACTTCGCGACGGATTTGTTCCGATGCAAACACTTCACCGCCGGGTGAGTTCACCCGCAGCACTACCGCTTTGACGTCGTCGTTGTCGCGGGCTTGGCGCAGCAGTGCCGAGGTAGAGTCGCCGCCCACTTTGCCGTTGGGCAGTTTGCCGCCGGCGATTTCACCTTCGGCCACCACCACCGCCACCTGCGGGCGGCTATCGGTTTGCGGCAAGCTGCGGTCCAGGTGTTGCAGATAGGTGTCGAAGCTGACCTGACGGTAGCCACCATCGGCGTTGTCGTCGGCCACGCCGCGCTGGGTGAGCAGGGTTTCAACGTCTTCACGGGTTTTCAGTCCGGTCACCAATTTTTGCTGCAAGGCCAGTTGTGCCAAGTCGCCGTGGGCGGCGCTGACTTGCTCTGGCAAGGTGTTAGCAAAATTGGACAGTGTGGCCGGATCCAAGCCGCGTGCTTTGCCGATATCGGCCAGCATGCGCTGCCAAATATCGCCCATCCAGTACAGATCGGCTTCCTTGGATGCTGGCGATGCGGCATCCAAAATATAAGGCTCGGCGGCGGATTTGAAGGTGCCGACTTTGAACAAGTGCACATCCACGCCCAGCTTGTCTTGTAGCGCGGTATGGAAGAACTGCCGGTACGAGGCCAGCCCATCCAGCATCACCCCGGCCGAGGACATCGGGTCGAGGTAAATTTCATTGGCTTGCGCTGCCAGTTGGTATTGCCCCTGCGTGAAGCCCTGACCAAATGCCACCACTTGTTTGCCGGATGTGCGCACAGCGGCCAACGCCGCGCCGACTTCACGCAGCGAAGCAAACCCGGAGGGTTGCAGCTCATCCAAATTTACCGCCAGCCGCTCGATACGCTTGTCGGTGCGCGCCGCCTCCAGCACGCGCAGAGCATCGCGCAAGCGCAGCTCGCGGCAATCGCGGCTGTTGGTGGCACGGGCCAAGCTGCGGCTGAGTGCATCGCAAGTGTATTGCTCAACCAGACGCCCTTCCGGTGCAAACACCAAAGTGGTGCGATCCTCCAGTGGGGTCAGTTTGCCGCCGCCCAGCATCGCCATCAGCAGGATGACCAGCACGAGCAAGAACAGCAGGTTGAACACCAGCCTGCGGGTGAAGTTGACGGTATTCCACAGGCCAACCACGAGACTGGCGATGGGGCCGCGACGGCGCGGTTGATTCATTGAAAACTCCGGGGGAAGACGTGAGCGCAAGCGGTTGTACAGGGGGACATGCTAACCAAGGATGGCGCAGGCTTCATGCGCCGTCGGTCATGGGGGTATGCCGCGTGGGCAATTGTTGGCTACTGCGCAGGAAGCGCCGGCTTAGCAAGATGGCAGCCACCAGCAGGCCGGCACTCAGCCCCAGCCACATGCCTTTGGGCCCCCAACCCAGCCACAGGCCCAGCCCGGCACCCACCGGCATGCCGATGCCCCAATACGCCAGCGCGGTCAGCCACATTGGCACGCGGGTGTCTTGCAGGCCACGCAATGCGCCGGCGCAGACCACTTGCACGCCATCGGGAAACTGAAACAACGCGGCATACAGCAACAGGCTGCCGCCCAGCGCAATCACCGCCGGGTCGGTGCTGTAGAGCGCGGCGATGGTGTTGTGGCCCAGCAACATCAACAGCGCCGAACAGGTCTGCGTGACCATCGCCAACACTAGCCCAGCAAACGCGGCGTTGCGAATGCCGGGTAAGTCGCTGCGCCCCAGTGCATGCCCTACCCGCACCGTGGTGGCCTCGGCAATTCCAAATGGCAGCATGAAGCACAGCGTGGCCACGTTCAGTGCCACTTGGTGGGCGGCCACCGGCACATCGCCCAAGCGCCCAATCAGCAATGCGGTGACCGCAAACAGGCCGCCTTCCATGGTCACCATCACCCCAATCGGTAATCCGGTGCGCAGCAAGGGCCGCAGTGCCGCCCAGCGCGGCCCTTGCCAATGCGAAAACAGCGCAAGGTCACGAAAGCGTGGGCTGCGTGCCAGATACCACGCAAACGCCAGCGCCTGTGCCCAAAACACCAGCGCGGTGGCCACGCCAATGCCAACCACCCCCAGCGCAGGCAAACCCAAGCGGCCATTGGTCAGCACATAGGCCACCGGAGCCAATAATGCCAAGCCGCCAAACCCCACCAGCATGGTGGGCATCGACCAATGCAGGCCATCGCTGAGATAGCGCATCGCCAGATACAGCGTGAACGCCGGGATACCCCAACGCACCGCATGTAAAAAGGCGGTGACGCCGGGCACGATGTCGGCGGTGATGCCCATTGGCCGCAGCAGTAACGGGGCGAGCGAAAGCAGCACAAACAAGCCCAGCCCCAGTGCCAGCGCGAGCCATAAGGCCTGCCGAAACAAGGGTCCAATTTCGGCGCGGCGGCCACCGCCATCCAACTGCGAGACCGCCGGCGGCAACGCCATCAAGGTCCCCATCGGGGCCAGTAAGGGCAGCCACAGCAAGGCGGTGCCCACCGACATTGCGGCCAAGGTGGCGGTGCCGTGATGACCGGCGATCAGCGCATCGACAAAACTCACCAGCCCAGACGCCAAGTGTCCGGCGGCCAATGGCGCAGCCAAGCGTGCGGTACGCCGCACTTCGTGCAGGAAGCGGGCGGGTGTGGGGGGCGTGTGCATAGGAAGTATCAGGTTCGCGCTAGCGTGGATGCGCGCGGCCTGTCATTTTATCGGTATGCAGATGAACCCCGCGACCGATACTCCCAGCCCGCCCGCGACACCAGCGCCTTGCCGCAATTGTGGGACGGCCTTGCAAGGCCCCCATTGCCATGCCTGCGGGCAGCCGGTCAAAGGCTTGATGCGGCCCATTGGCAGCGTATTTGGCGATTTGCTGGACAGCGTGTTTGATTTCGATGCGCGCATCGTACGCACGCTCAAGCCGTTGTTCTTGCGCCCCGGGTTTTTGACCCTGGAATATTTTGCGGGCCGCCAAATTCGGTATGTCACGCCGTTTCGGTTGTTTTTCTTTTTGGCGGTGCTGGCGTTTTTCATCGCCCGCCTGACCGTGCAGGTGGACAACACCGGCGCGATGGCGGGCACGCAAGACGCATTTGCGCAGGCCACCACGGTGGCAGCGGTGGAGAAAATTCGCGACGCGCAATTGGCGCAAATGGCGCAGGCCAAGCGCGACATGGCGGGAACGCCAGCAGCTCCCGGGATCGTTGGCGTCGAAGTCGGGGAGGCACGTATTCGAGAGGCTGCCGATGCGCGTATTCGGGCCTTGCAAGGCACCCCGGCAGGTGCCCCTGCAAGCGATCCTGCACACGTGGGCCTCGTCATTCATGGTCAACCTTGGGATGCCGAAAAACACCCGGTTGCGATCGGTTGGCTACCTGCATTCGCCAACCAATGGATCAACGATCAAGTCAAGCGCGGTAGCGACAACGTGGCGCGCCTTAAACGCGACCCGGGCGCGTTCAAAGATGCGGTGTTGAGCGTCATTCCCACAACCTTGTTTGTGTTGGTACCGGTCTTTGCCTTGATGTTGAAGCTGACCTATTTGTTGCAGCGCCGGCTGTATATGGAGCATCTGATCGTGGCCCTGCACAGCCACGCATTTTTGTGTTTGGCGCTGTTGCTGACCCTGCTGGCGGCAGTGCCGGCAGAAACCTTCGCCCCCGACGGCACGCGCCTGAACACAGTATTTGATTGGGTGATAGCTGGCTTGCTGCTGTGGATGCCGGTGTATTTGCTGTTGATGCAAAAGCGCGTGTACGCACAGGGCTGGCCGATGACACTGGTGAAGTTCACGGTGCTGGGCTTTGTTTATTCGATTTTGCTGGCCTTCGCCGTCACCGCGGCTGCCTTGATTGGACTGGTGGAAATGTGAGCAGCGCGGTGATCTACGAAGTCAACATCCGTGTGGCGGCGGCCATCGAGACCGACTATCGCGCGTGGCTGGTCGAGCATATCGCGGCCATGTTGGCCTTGCCGGGGTTTGTGCGCGCGCACTGTTTCGATGTGCTCGATCCCGCACCGGCCCCCGGATTTGTGGCGTTGTGTGTGCATTACCACCTGCGCGATGCGCAGGCATTGCAAGCCTATTTCGAGCAATATGCCGCAGGCATGCGTGCAGATGGCATCACCCGGTTTGGTGACAACTTCAGTGCCAGCCGGCGGGTATTACGCGAGTGCCATGCAGCGGGGTGCGTTAGCGGTTCAAGCGTGCCTGCAACCATGCCGAGCGCTGCGCCGCAGGCAGCGCCAATAGCTCACGGCGCAAGTCGGCGCGGGCTTCAGGCGGGGTGATTTGCGCCAGCCGCGCAAGGGTGTCGGTGTCGTCTGCGCTGGCGTTGCGCAAAAGCTGCAATAGCGCATCACGTTCACCGGCATCGACATACGCAAACAGCGGCGCGATGCGCGGCCATTGGCGGCCCAACTGCGGGCCCAGATGCCAGCCGCGATGGGCATCAAACGTCTGCTGGGCATAGCGCTGACGCAGCTGTTGTTGTTGCGCCAGCGGCAGTGTGTGGAACTGGGCGGCGGTGGCACGCAAGGTGCTGCGCTCGGCCTCAGTCAATGCCTGCCATTCGGCCATCGCACCGCGTAGCCAGGCGGTCTGGCGTAGGTCGGCACGGTTCCACTGTGGCGCGGGTGCGGGTGCGGGAGCGACGGTTGCCGGGGCGGCGTTGGACAAGGGCTCGGGCAGCGAACTTAGCCATGCCAGCAGCGGCAGGTCACGCGCCAGCAGTAATGCTTGTGGCGCGGCAAACAGGGCGCGGTCGGGGTCGTTGGCTGGATCGGCGGGATCAAATGTCGCCTTGGGTGCGGCGGCCGCGGGCAAGGGCTCTACCCGCACACGGTTGTGCCATGCGCTTAGCAGGGCGCGCCCGCGCGGGTGCAAGAAAAACGTCGCCAACAACGCCAACAAGCAGACCGCCACACCCAGCCATAACCAGCGCAACAGATGCCGGTGTGGCGGCGGCAATGGTGCCGCAGTTGGTGCCGGCGGTGGGGGTGCTGTGGACGCGCGCGCAGTGGGCATCGGCGGCGTGCTGCTTGCAGTGCTGGTGGCACTGGCGTCGATGTCTGGATCGGAGGGGGCATCAGCGGCCTCCAAGGCCTGCTGCACGGCGTCGCGCCAGTGCCGCCAGACGGCGAGGTCAGGCTGCCCTTGCCGGTCGCGCGGCAGCGCATCGCGGATGCGCTGCTGGTAATCGCGAATAGCAATGCCCAGTGCGGCTGCGGCGTCAGACTCATCCAGGCACACCACCAAATGCAGCAATACCGCAGCGCGCGCCGCGGCAGGCAACTGTGCAATCGCCGGAAGTGGGCAGCCGTCGGCAACGACAGCCTGTCCCATTGCCGGGACCGACAACAACAGCCGCCAGTATTGCAGCGGCCATTGCGCAATCGGCCACTGCTCGGCTTCCGTCGCAAACACCTGCGCGGTTACCGCCAATGCCCGCTGCGCGGTCGCTACGTGCCCCGTCTGCACATGCGCCAAAAGGCGTGCACGCCGTTCCACGCCGCGCAAAAACGCGGCAATCGCCGGGGACTGTGGGGGGGCGGGGGATTGAGAGGTCATAGCAGGCCGGTTGCGGTGCCGCATCTTAGCCTGCCGCAGGGTATTTGGATGGCTTGACAGTCGCGCATGGTGCGGCTCCGCTAGCGCCCATGCGGGCTGTGGATATCGCAGTTGTGCACAGCGGCAAAATTTGCCACGCCGGGCGGGTTTCACAAGATCTTCACCCCGAGCAAAGGCGATGTTCCACGGATAACCATATGATTTTTAAGAAATCTTTTAAGTTGGCGTTTTTTTCACCAAGATGACAGCAAGCGCATCCGGTGGCGCTTGCGCGCGACTGGGAAGGCTAAGTTCACAGAGTTATCCACAGCCTGTGTGGATAAGCCGTGTTTCCTATGAATAACAGACACTTGCCGTGCTTACGTCAGACAAAAATGAGCAATGCTTGGCAACTTCGGCCTGCGTGCCCTGGCTTGCGCTTGGTGTGCGCTAGGTGCGTCCGGCTAGACTGGGCTGATGCCCCCCTCCCTCGCCCTGCGCGTGGCGCTGCCGGTGCCATTGCCGCGCCTGTTCGACTATCTGCCACCCGCCGGTGTGGCGGCGAACGCCGTGGCGGTGGGCCAGCGTCTGCGGGTGCCATTTCACGGGCGGGAGCTGTGCGGCGTGGTGGTGGCGCAGGTTCCGGCCACCGACGCGCTTGCCTTGAAAACCGCCTTGGCCGTGGTGGACGCCCAGCCGTTGCTGCACAGTGAACTACTGGCTTCGTTGCACTGGCTGGCCAGCTATCTGCACGCGCCACTGGGTGAAGTGCTGGCCACGGCCATGCCGGCGCTGCTGCGGCGTGGTGCGCCCGCACCCGACACCACCTGCTACGGCTGGAAATTGAACGAAGCCGGCCAGACCGCGCTACCGGCGATGCGCGCGGGCAAGCCAAAGGCATTGGCCGAATGGCTGCGGGTGCTGCGTGATGAAGACGGGCTGGATGCGGCATTCCCCGGCTGGCGCACAGCACTGCGCGGTCTGCGCGAACGCGGGTTGGTCGATCACGTCGTGCTGGATGCGGCGGCGCGTGTCATGCCGGTACAGGCCGCAATTCAGCCCAATGACGAGCAGCAGAACGCCATCGACGCGATCCGTGCGGCCGAAGGCTTCGCGCCCTTTTTGCTCGACGGCGTCACCGGCAGCGGTAAGACCGAGGTGTATCTGCAGGCGATTGCCGCGTGTTTGGCGCGTGGCCAACAGGCCTTGGTGCTGGTGCCGGAAATTGGCCTGACTCCGCAAGCACTGGCGCGGTTCCGGGCGCGGTTGGGGGTGCCGGTGCATGCGCTGCATTCGGGGCTGAACGATAGCGAGCGTGCCAAGGTGTGGCTGCAAGCCGCCAGCGGGCAGGCGCGGGTGATCGTGGGCACGCGCTCGGCGGTGTTCGTGCCACTGCCGGAGGCGGGTTTGATCGTGATCGATGAAGAACACGACGGCAGTTACAAACAGTTTGATGGCATCCGCTACCACGCCCGCGACTTCGCGCTGGTGCGCGCGCGTGCGCTGGGCGTGCCCATTGTGCTGGGCAGCGCCACCCCAGCACTGGAAACCCTGCACAACGCCCGCACTGGCAAGTTCACCGGGCTGCGTTTGCGCCAGCGTGCAGGCGCAGCCAAGCCACCGCAGGTGCGGGTGCAGGACGTGCGCAAACGGCCGCTGCACGCAGGGCTGTCGGAGCAAACCTTGCTGGCAATCCGCGAAGCGCTTCAGGCCGGCGGGCAAGTGCTGGTGTTTCGCAACCGACGTGGCTATGCCCCGGTGCTGCTCTGCCATGACTGCGGCTGGAGCGCGCATTGCCCACGCTGCAGCACGCCGGAAAAACCCACGCCGATGACCGTGCACGCGCATGGCAAGCGCCTGCAATGCCACCATTGCGGGTATCGCAAGCCCGCGCCGCCGGCCTGCCCCGATTGCGCCAGCTTGGGCTTGCAGCCGCAGGGCAATGGCACCGAGCGTATCGAAGCCGAATTACAGGCGCGCTTTGCCGATGTCCCGGTGATCCGCATTGACCGCGCCAGCAGCGGCCATCGCGATGCCTTGCAAACCCACTTTGACACCCTCGGCACGCAACCGGGCATTTTGGTGGGCACGCAAATGCTGGCCAAAGGCCACGACCTGCCCAAGCTCACCTTGGTGGTCGTGGTCGGGATCGACGAAGGCCTGTTTTCTGCCGATTTCCGCAGCAGTGAAAAATTGGCGCAGTTGCTGATTCAAGTGGCTGGCCGTGCAGGCCGTGCCGACAAACCCGGCACGGTGCTGCTGCAAACCCATCACCCCGAGCACCCGCTGCTGCTCACCTTGATTCAAGGCGGCTACCACGCCTTTGCCGACGGCGAGCTGGCCTTGCGTGAGGCCGCCGGCTTCCCACCGTTTGCGCATCTGGCCTTGCTGCGTGCCGAGGACAAGCACAGCGAGCCGCCGCAGCAGTTTTTGCAACACGCCAAAACCCTGCTGGCCGCACACCCCATCGACGCACACGGCCCGCTGCCCGCGCCGATGCCGCGCCGCGCCGGCTACCAGCGCCAGCAATTGATCCTGTCATCGCCCAGCCGCCGCGCACTGCACGCCGCGCTAGGCCACATGATGCCCGCCCTATACACCGCGCCGGTCGCGCGCAAACTGCGCTGGTCACTGGATGTGGATCCGCAGGATCTGTATTGAATGGCAGCATCGGTGACAATGACACCTGACGTCCTGCCGAAGTGCACCATGACCACCCAACTCGACCAGCTCCGCCAGCATTCCATCGTGGTTGCCGATACCGGCGATATCGACGCGATTGCGCGTTTCGCACCGATGGATGCCACCACCAACCCCTCGCTGCTGCTGAAGGCAGCGGTGCTGCCGGCGTATGCGCCGCTGCTCGATGCCGCCATCGCGCAGGCGGGTGGTGCAGATCGCGCGGGGGATGCCTGCGACCGTCTGGCCGTCGCCATCGGCGGCGAGATCCTCAAGCTGATCCCGGGCCGGGTGTCCACCGAAGTGGATGCGCGCTTGAGTTTCGATACGCAGGCCACGGTGGCCAAGGCGCGCAAATTGGTGGGCCTGTATGCCGATGCGGGCATCGGTGCTGATCGCTTACTGATCAAAATTGCGTCCACCTGGGAAGGCATCCGCGCCGCCGAAGTGCTGGAGCGCGAAGGCATCCATTGCAACCTCACCTTGCTGTTCTCGTTCGCACAAGCGGTGGCTTGCGCCGAAGCAGGCGTGTACCTGATTTCGCCGTTCGTGGGTCGCATCCTCGACTGGCATCTGGCCAATGGCATGGCGAGGCCGCAAACGCCACAGGACGATCCCGGCGTGCAGTCGGTGACGCGCATTTGGCAGCACTACAAACAACACGGTTACCCAACCGTGGTGATGGGCGCCAGCTTCCGCAACACCGGTGAAGTGCTGGCACTGGCCGGCTGCGACCGGCTGACCATTTCGCCAGAACTACTGGCAGAACTCGCCGCAACCGACGCCAGCATTGCGCCCGCCTTGGTGGACGATGGCAAGCGCGCCGCGCCACCGGCAGCGCTGGATGAAACCCACTTCCGTTGGCAACACAACGAAGACGCAATGGCCACCGAAAAACTGGCCGATGGCATTCGCAAATTCGCGCTGGATCAAGGCAAGCTGGAAGCCTTGCTGGCGGCGAAGCTGGGCTGAGACTGCGGGGATGACGGCCCAGCGCATGCGCGTGGTGATCGTCGGCGGCGGCTTTGCCGGCCTGTGGGCGGCGCGCGCGCTGGCGACGGCCAAGGTGGAGATCGTGCTGATTGATCGCGGCAACCACCACCTGTTCCAGCCGCTGCTGTATCAAGTCGCCACCGCCGGCCTGTCCGCGCCCGATATCGCCGCGCCCTTGCGGCATATCCTGCGCAAGCAGAACAACGTCGAAGTGCGGATGGCCACCGTCACCGGCATCGACGCGGCGTCCAAGCGCATCGTGCTGGACGATGGCGCCACGCTCGATTTCGATGTCCTGTTGTTGGCCAGCGGTGCCACCCACGCCTACTTCGGCAACGACCACTGGGCGACGCATGCGCCGGGCTTGAAGTCGCTGGACGATGCGCTGGACCTGCGCCGCAAATTGCTGCTGGCGTTCGAACGTGCGGAAGCGGCAACCGATCCGGCCGAGCGTGCCGCTTGGTTGAGCTTCGCCATCGTTGGCGGCGGCCCCACCGGCGTGGAGCTGGCCGGGACGCTGGCGGAAATTGCCCGCCACACACTGAAGGACGAATTCCACAACATCAATCCTGCCAGTGCGCGCGTGCGCTTGGTCGAAGCCGGGCCGCGCGTGCTGGCGGCGTTCCCGGAAGACCTGTCGGCAAAGGCGAAACGGCAGCTGGAAAAACTCGGCGTCGAAATCTCGCTGGGCACGCCGGTGAAGGACATCAGCGCCGATGGCTACATCTTAGGCGACACCTTCATGCCGGCCAAAACGGTGGTGTGGGCGGCAGGCGTGGCCGCATCACCATTGGGCGCGATGCTGGGTGTGCCATTGGATCGCGTCGGCCGCGTGCAGGTGCAGCCGGACCTGAGCGTGCCGGGGCATTCCGATATCTTCGTTGCCGGCGATCTTGCTGCATTGCTGCAAGCCAACGGCAGGCCGGTGCCCGGCGTTGCGCCGGCGGCCAAGCAGATGGGCCGCTACGTGACGCAGGTGCTGCGTGCACGGCTGGCCGGCCGTGCGCCACCGCCCGCGTTTGCCTACAAGGACTACGGCAACCTGGCCACCATCGGGCGCATGGCGGCGGTGGTCGATCTTGGCAAACTGAAGGTTTCCGGCTTGCTGGCGTGGTGGTTCTGGCTGGTGATGCACGTGTTCTTCCTGATCGGCTTCCGCAACCGGCTGGTGGTGCTACTCAACTGGTGGTGGGCGTACTGGAGCTACCAACGCGCGGCACGGATCATCCTCGGTGCCAGTCGCGAGCCAGCGGAGGCGCGCGATGGTGAATGACACCCACGTCATTTCCACCCTGTTGCTGCTGTTCGATCTGATCGGCACCTTCGTGTTCGCGCTCAGCGGCGGCGTGCTGGCGGTGCGCAAGCGGCTGGATTTGTTCGGTGTGCTGGTGCTGTCCTGCGCGGCGGCGGTGTCCGGTGGCATCGTGCGCGATGTGCTGATCGGCGCACACCCACCGGCCTCGCTGGCCGACTGGCGCTATCTGGTCACGGCGATGGTGGCCGGGTTGGTGACGTTCCGTTGGTGCGGGGTGATCGAGCGCCTGCGCAACCCGGTGCAATTGTTCGATGCCGCCGGCCTCGCCCTGTTCGCAGTGCTGGGCACTGGCAAGGCGCTGGCGTTCGGGCTGTCGCCGTTCGCGGCGATGCTGCTGGGCATGGTCACCGGCATCGGCGGCGGCATCGCCCGCGACGTGCTGGTGGCGCGGGTGCCGGTAGTGCTACAGGCCGAACTCTATGCCATTGCGGCACTGGCGGGCGGCGGTGTGGTGGCGTTGGCCGCCGCGTTCGGGCTGCCACAACACCCCGCCATGGTGCTAGGCGCACTGGTCTGCTTCGGCCTGCGCTACATGGGCATCCGCCGTGGCTGGCGGCTGCCGGTGGCGGGGCCGCGCGAGTAGGTAGGCGGGGAGATTCGCCGCCCTCAGACGGCCTCACGCACTGCGGCTGCCCGCTGCCGGTCAGTCACGTTCATGTCTGTATCACCCCACCTGCACCAAGCGCAACGGGTTGTCCCACTCGCGCAGCAACTCCGCTTGCCGGGTGCGGGCTTTGTGTAGGTGCGCCTCTTTGACGTGACCGTAGCCGCGGATGTGTTCGGGCACGCTGGCGATATCGGCGGCGAGGTCCACATTGCCGGCGTCGAGTTTGCTCAGCAGTGCGGTGATGGTGGTTTCGTATTCGCCAATCAGTGCGCGTTCGCTGCGGCGTTCGGCGGTGTAGCCGAACACATCCAGCGGGGTGCCGCGCAGGCCGCGCAGTTTCGCCAACACAGCGAACGCGGTGAACACCCACGCGCCGTATTCTTTCTTCACCAGTTGGCCTTGTGCGTTTTTCTTGGCCAGCAGCGGTGGGGCGAGGTGGAAGTGCAGCTTGTAGTCGCCTTCAAACTGCGCTTGCACATGCTTTTTGAATTCGCCGCTGGTGTACAGACGCGCCACTTCGTATTCGTCTTTGTACGCCATCAGTTTGAAGAAGTAGCGGGCCACCGCTTCCGACAGATCACTGCTGCCCGGTGCCTTGGCAGACTCCGCAGCGCGCACCTTGGCCACGAAGTCGGTATAGCGTTTGGCGTAGCGGGCGTTTTGATAGCCGGCAAGGAAAGCAGCGCGGCGCGTGATGACTTCATCCAGTGAGCGCGACAGGTGTGCATCGTCGAGCGGTGCAAAGGCGGCTTCGCCCGCGCCGGTGGCAGGCACATGGCGCAGCGCATCGCCATCGCGCAGGCCGGCAGTGAACGGGGTGAGTCCCGACTCGCCCGCATCGTTGGCGGTCGCCCCCAACACCGGCAACACATGTGCTTTCGCTTCGGCGGAGGTGGGCGTGTTGCGCACGATGCCGGCGGCTTCAACCACGGCCGGCAAGTCGATCACCGCCAGCCGGCCCCACGCGAATGCGGTTTTGTTCATCTCGATCGCCGCGCCATTGAGTTCAATCGCGCGCATCAAGGCATCCAAGGAAATCGGCACCAGCCCCTGCTGCCACGCATAGCCGAGGATAAACAGATTGGCGGCGATGGCATCGCCGATCAGCGCTGTCGCAATTTTGGTGGCATCGATCTGCAGCGGTGCCTGCCCGTTCAGCGCAGTACTGATGGCCTTGACGATATCGGCGGCGGGGAACTGCATGTCCGGGCGGGTGGTGAAGGTGCCGGGCATCGCTTCGTAGGTGTTCATCACCACGGTGCTGCGCTCGGGACGGATTTTGGAGAGCACCCAATAATCGTTCACCACCACCATGTCGCAACCCAGCACCAGGTCGGCTTCACCGGCGGCAATCCGCACAGCATGGATGTCGGAAGGTGTTTTGGCGATGCGGATATGGGTGGTGACGGCGCCGCCCTTTTGCGCCAGACCGGTTTGGTCAAGCACGCTGGCGCCCTTGCCTTCCAAGTGCCCGGCCATCCCCAGCAACGCACCAATCGTGACCACGCCGGTGCCGCCGACGCCGGTGATCAAAATATTCCACGGTTGCGACAAATCACTGCGCATCTGCGGTGCGGGCAAATTGGCCAGCAACGAGGCAGTGTCCACTTTTTTGCCCTTGCGCAGCTTGCCGCCATGCACGGTGACGAAGCTGGGGCAGAAGCCTTCCACGCAAGAAAAATCTTTATTGCAATCGCTCTGGTTGATACTGCGCTTGCGGCCGTATTCGGTTTCTTTGGGCAACACCGACACGCAGAAACTTTTCACCCCGCAATCGCCGCAGCCTTCGCAGACCAGCGAATTCACCAGCACGCGCTTTTGCGGATCCACCAACTTGCCGCGCTTGCGGCGGCGGCGTTTTTCGGTGGCGCAGGTCTGGTCGTAAATCAGGATGCTAGTGCCTTGCACTTCACGCAGCATTTTCTGCACGGCATCGAGGTCACGACGGTCGTGGAAGGTGGTGCCCTGCGGGAAGAGCGCAGGATCCGTCCACTTGTCGATGTCATCACTGACCAACGCAATGGTCTGCACGCCTTCGGCACGCATTTGTGCGGCGATTTGTGGCACGGTCAAGGTGCCATCGACAGGCTGGCCGCCGGTCATCGCGACCGCGTCGTTGTAGAGGATTTTGTAGGTGATGTTGACGCCAGCGGCAATCGACTGACGAATGGCCAGCGAGCCACTGTGGAAGTAGGTGCCATCGCCCAAGTTCTGGAAGATATGCGGGGTGTCGGTGAATGGTGCTTGCCCGGCCCATGTCACGCCTTCACCGCCCATATGGGTAAAGGTGTCGGTGTCGCGGTTCATCCACGTCACCATGTAGTGACAGCCAATGCCGCCCTGCGCGCGGCTGCCTTCCGGCACCTTGGTGCTGGTGTTGTGCGGGCAGCCGGAGCAGTAATGCGGCACCCGTGGGAAGTTGGCGCGCGGCAGTGCCAGCTCGCCTTCCTTGCGTTCGATCCAGCCCAATACGGCGTCGATTTGTTCGCTGCGATGAAAGCGTTGCAAGCGACGGCCAATCACATTGGCGATGGTGGCTGGGGTCAGCTCGCCAGTGGACGGCAAAATCCATTCGCCTTGCTCATCGTATTTGCCGACGATGGACGGGCGTGGGCCCCAGCTGTCTGGCCAGTTGTAGAACTGTTCTTTGATCTGGCGCTCGATGAAGGCTTTCTTTTCCTCCACCACCAAAATGTCTTCCAGCCCACGCGCAAACGCTTCAATGCCGCGCGGCTCCAGCGGCCAGGTCATGCCCACTTTATAGACGCGAATGCCGATATCGGCGCAGGCGGCTGCATCCAAACCCAAGTATTCCAGCGCCTGCAGTACGTCCAGATAGCTCTTGCCGGTGGTGACGATGCCCAGCCGCGCCGTGGGTGAGTCTTGCACCACGCGGTCGATACGGTTGGCCCGCGCGAAGGCTTGCGCGGCTTTCACCGCGTAGCGATGCAGGCGCATTTCCTGCTCCATCGGCGGATCGGGCCAGCGGATATTCAGACCGCCCACGGGCATTTCGAAGGCATCATCGCCGGGCAACACAATTTGCAGCGCGTGTGGATCGACCTGTACCGAAGCCGAGGATTCCACCGTTTCGGCAATCGTTTTGAAGCCCACCCAGCGGCCGGTGTAGCGGCTCATCGCCCAACCCAGCACGCCCATATCAAGGATGTCTTGCACGCCGGCGGGGTTCAAGATCGGCATCATCGCGCTGACAAATTCGTCCTCGCTGCCGTGCGGCAAGGTGGAGCTGCGGCAAGCATGATCGTCAGCGGCCAGTGCCAGCACGCCGCCCAGCTTGGAGGTGCCCGCCGCGTTGGCATGTTTGAACACATCGCCACAGCGGTCCACACCGGGGCCTTTGCCGTACCACATGCCAAACACGCCATCGTGCTTCGCGCCCGGGAACAAGCCCGGCTGCTGCGTGCCCCACACCATCGTCGCACCGAGGTCTTCATTCAAGCCGGGGGTGAACTTCACCTTGGCCGCTTCCAGATGTTTCTTGGCGCGCCACAATTCCAGATCGAAACCGCCCAAGGGGCTACCGCGATAGCCACTGATAAACCCCGCCGTGTTCAGCCCCGCGCGTTCATCGCGCAATTTTTGCACCAAAGGCAGACGCACCAAGGCTTGCACACCGGAGAGATAAATCCGGCCTTGGATGCGGCGGTATTTATCGTCCAAGGTGTAATCGGCATCCAGCACGTCGGCGGTGAGCAACGACTTGGCGGATTCGGGCGAGGACAGTTCGGCGGTGCTGGTCATAACGGACTCCAGAAAACGACAGAACGCCGCAGCGAAGGCGGCGTTCGAGCAAAGACTCGGTATTTTAGCAGGGAGTGCCGGCCCTGACTTTCAGGTGATGCCGTTGCCGTATGCCAGAATCGCCACCTCGTATTTCGCTGGGGAAGAGGGGATGTCGCCACAAATCAAGGGGCTGGTGTTTGCGCTACTGCTTGTGGGTGTCAGCGCGGGCGCAGTTGCTGGCAGCAGCAAAGAAAACCGCAAATTGGTGGAGTCCAGTTTGTTGGTGAAAGGCGACATCGTGATTGCACCGGATGGCTCGGTGCAGGCGTACACGCTGGAGAGCAAGGAAGGCTTGGGTGAGGGTCTGGAAAATTTCCTGGACAACAAAATCACCCATTGGCGCTTCAAGCCGGTGGAGGTGGATGGCAAGGTGGTGACTGCCAAAGCGCCGATGAGCCTGCGTTTGATTGCCACGCCGGAGATTAGTGGCAATAACATGAGTGTGCGCATTGCAAGCACATGGTTTGGGGGGCAGTCCGATGAGCCAGCAACGGATCGTTTGAGTATCAAAAAAATAATGCCGCCGAAATACCCAAAGGAAGCAATTCTTTTGGGGGGGCAAGGAACTGTTTATCTCGTGCTGCTGGTTGGGCGCGATGGGCGCGTGCTTGCGGCAGACGTAGAAAAGGTCAATCTGCTCATGATGCGTAAAGATGATTCCATGCGCGTGTTGCGTAAACTATTTGCAAAGGCGGCCACAAGCTTTGCCAGACAATGGGAATTTACACCACCGACAACCGGCACCCAAAGGAATGATGCCAACTGGAAAAGCAGGTTTCAGGTTGACTTCAAAATACCCGCCCCCTATCACTCAGTGGAGAATGGATGGGAAACCTATGTGGTTGATCCGGAGGTTCACGATATTCCGTGGGCGCGCGAAGAATTGCAAGCGGCTGGCAGCCCCGATGCATTGCCTGGGGTCGGCCTGTACTCACTGCGGCAGGACATTCAATTGCTGACAGCGCCTAATCCTTGATGCGCGACTAAATAAATCGCTGGAAATATAGAATTTAGGTAATAATGAATACATCAACTGCAGGGCACCTGTAAAAAACCCCCGGCGCGCTTTTTTGGCATTCCAAATGAAGAGCGTGCCGTTGAGCTCAAAACACGTGTCCATGTGGTCACACTACGCGCTTACAATTTGCATTGTAAATACATTAATCGTTCAAGAAACGCGCGCTGTGCATGCCCGAGAGCGCACAACAAAACAGCCCGGATCGCTCCGGGCTGTTGGGTTGCTTGAGGGTACTGAATCAATACATGGCGCGTCTGAATTCCTCGATGCGTGCCTTGGTTGCTGTGGTGTCACAGTTCAGGCGGTAGATTTCAATCTCGGTCGGATCCGTGCTGCGCCCCGCGGCTTCCACCTTGCAGTCCACGTCCTTTTTCTTGATCCAAGCACGCTGCGCCCCCTGTAGGCGATCGCGATCTTCTTCTGAAAGGCCTTTCCAGAGTTCATTGATCGCTTGATTGGCGAGGGTATTTTGCTCTTGGGCTACGCTCAGGTTTGCAGCGCCTTGTTCGGCTTTTAGTTGTGCTTGTTGCTGCTCGTTTTGTAGACGCTGTGCTTCGGCTGCTTGGCTGGCTGCCTCGGCGGCTTTGGCTTCCTGGACTTTCTTCGCTTCGATCATGGGTTTCAGTAGCGAAGAGCCCACCATTTCGCTGATGAAATCAGCGATCGATTTGGCGTCGGTCAGTTCGGCGTAGACCTTCTTGCCGTCGTCGGTGGGTTGTGCGCTGTATTCGATGGACTTGGTGAATGCGTTCGCGGCTTGCTCCATCGAGCTGGTGCTGGCCAGTGCGGATACCGTTCCGAAACCAGCCAATTTGCGACCTTCTTCGGCAGATTGCAGCAAATCTGGCGGGACAACCAGTTTGATCGTGCCCTCACAAAATACTTTGGTGCTGTTGGGGTCTTCTTTTGCGGTGCGGACGTTTTCGAATGCAACGGTGAGCTTGCTGAGCGTGGCACGTGCTGAGGCGGCATTGAATACGGCACTGCCGTCATCATGCTTTTCTTTGGTGATGGCTTTTTCAGCTTCGCCCATGACGATGCTCTTGACCACATCGAGTTCGTCTGTTCCCGAGCAAACCGCTTTCTGTTTTCCGCAGCCGGCCATGGCCAGCATGGCGATGGCGATAGCCACCGAACGTGTAGTGCTATGCATCCTGTCCCCCTGTTGTCGATTCCATGAACGAAAAATCCAGTTTCGTTCAGGAATATTGGCGGGAGGGCGCGCCAAGTGTCAATACAAAAACAGCCCGGATCGCTCCGGGCTGTTGGGTGTTGCGGGATGTTGTGCGGGCTTACGCCGCAAACAATGCCTTCATCTTCTTCAGTGCATTGGCTTCGATCTGGCGGATGCGTTCGGCGGACACGCCGTATTCGTCGGCCAATTCCTGCAAGGTGACTTTGCTGTCGGCGTCCAGCCAGCGGCGCTTGATGATGTCGCGGCTGCGGGCGTCGAGTTTGGCCATGCCGTCGCGTAGTACGTCCAGTTGATCGGCTTCGCTATCGGCCGATTCGTAGGCGCTGGCTGGGTCGGCCTCGTGCGCAACTAAGAAGCTGGCCGGGGCCGGCGGGGCGTGGTCGTCGTCGGCATCGTCGGGGGCGTCGAAGCCGATGTCGCGGCCGGACAGGCGCGATTCCATTTCCAGCACTTCGCGCTCGGACACGTTCAGGTCCTTCGCCACCGCGCGCACTTCCTCCGCGTTGAGCCAGCCCAGGCGGGTCTTGCTCTTGCGCAGGTTGAAGAACAGCTTGCGCTGCGCCTTGGTGGTGGCGACTTTCACGATGCGCCAGTTCTTGATGATGAACTCGTGCATCTCGGCACGGATCCAGTGCACCGCGAAGCTGACCAGGCGCACGCCGACGGCCGGGTCGAAGCGCTTGACTGCCTTCATCAGGCCGATATTGCCTTCCTGAATCAGGTCGCCCAATTGCAGGCCGTAGCCGTTGTAGCCACGCGCCACATGCACGACGAAGCGCAGGTGCGAGAGGATCAAATCCTGCGCAGCGCCAATGTCGTTGTGGTCGCGCAGGCGCACGGCCAAGGCATGTTCGTCTTCGGCAGTGAGCACCGGAATTTCGTGCACGCCGCTGATATAGGCCTCCAGCGAGCCAATCGCGCTGGGGATCGGCAGGTTGTTGGCAACAAGTGCAGTGGATGTCATGGTGGTGTCCCTCATACCTTGAATTCTAGCAGTCGCCATCTATGACTGTTAACCCTGTCAAAAGTTCACAAGCGTTCTATTCATAGAACGCTGTTCGGGTTTGGTACACATTCTTTCGATATGGGGCCGATCAGGCGCGGGGCAAGCCCGCCAGCAGTGCCGAAGCCGGCGGCAGCGACCACCCGATAGGGCTTTGGCCGGTATTGGCAAGGTATTGATTGGTCGAAGAAAAATGCCCACAGCCCAGAAACCCGCGATGTGCCGAGAGTGGCGAGGGGTGCGGGGCCTTCAATACGCGATGGCGGCGGCTGTCGATCACCGCGCCTTTTTTCTGCGCATAGCTGCCCCACAGCAAAAACACCAAGCCTTCGCGTTCGCGGTTCAACACCTCCACCACATGATCGGTAAAGCCTTCCCAGCCACGGCCTTGGTGGCTGCCGGGTTTGCCATCTTCCACCGTCAGCACCGCATTGAGCAGCAATACGCCTTGCGCCGCCCACGGTAGCAGGCAGCCGTGATCGGGGCGCACAAAGCCGGTGCTGGCTTGCAGTTCTTTGTAGATGTTCAAAAGCGACGGCGGTACCGCCACGCCGGGCAACACGGAGAAACACAGCCCATGTGCTTGGCCCGGGCCGTGGTACGGGTCTTGGCCCAGAATGACCACCTTCACCGCATCGAACGGGGTGGCATCAAAGGCCGCAAAGATATCCTTTCCCGGCGGATACACGGTGGCACCGGCGGCTTTGCGCTGGCGCAAAAATGCCGACAACTGCTGCATGTCCTCGCGTGCAAACCAGTTACCGATGCGGGCTTTCCAGCTCGGCTCTAGATGCAACGCGGTCATCAAATCACGCCGCGCTTTTTCTCAAACAAAAAATACGCCGCGCCCAGCGCCGCGCCGATGCCCAGTGCCGGCAGCCAACCCAACGGGCTCACGCCCTTTACCACGCCGGCGCAAAGCAAACCCAAGATGACAAATTGCGAATAGCGCCATTTGCTTTCGCGAAAACTTTTCATCTCGGTCATTAGCTTACACCTTATAGCCGGTATGGATGGCCACGATGCCCGCGCTCATGTTGCGATAGCTGCAACGCGCTAAGCCTGCGGTTTCCATCATGGTTTTGAGGGTGTCTTGCGGCGGGTGTTTGCGGATGGATTCAGCCAGATATTGGTAGCTGTCGGCATCGCCGGCAAATAGCTTGCCAAGGCGCGGCAACACCTTGAACGAATGGAAGTCGTAGATCGGCTTGAACCACTCGGCTTTGACTTCCGAAAACTCCAACACCCGCGCCTGCCCACCCACTTTCAGCACACGCTGAATCTCGCGCAGTGCGGCGTCCTTGTCGGTGACATTGCGCAGGCCAAACGCCATCGTCACCAAATCGAAACTGGCATCGGGAAACGGCAGGCTTTGCGCGTTGCACTGCACATAGTCAAACCCGCGCACATTGCCACGGTTGGTCATGCGGTCGCGGCCCACGCGCAGCATGTCGCCGTTGATATCGCCCAACACCAGCGCGCCGGTATCGCCCACACGGTCTTTCAGCAGCGCGGCGATATCGCCGGTGCCACCGGCCAGATCCAGCACCCGCGCGCCTTTACGCACTTGGCAGGTGGCCACAAAAAAGCGTTTCCACAAGCGATGGATGCCCAAGCTCATGGCATCGTTCATCAGGTCGTAGTTACCGGCCACCGAGGAAAACACCTCGGCCACCAATTTTTGTTTGTCGGCCACCGGCACGTCGCGAAAACCGAAGTGGGTGGTCTCTGGCGGGGTCTGCTGCGTGTTCATGGCGGGATTATCGCACCGGCATGGCACACTTGCCCGCATGCACGCACAGCCCGAACACGCCCACGGTCTTCCTTGTTTCCGCCTGCACCACGCCGGTGCCAACGCCTTGGTTGCGCTACATGGCGCACAGGTGCTGTCGTGGCAGCCAGCCGATGGTCGGCAGCGCTTGTTCTTGAGCGCGCGCAGCCAGTTTGATGGCAAGGCGGCCATCCGGGGCGGCATTCCGGTGATTTTTCCGCAATTTTCCGAACGCGGCACATTGCAGCGGCATGGGTTTGCCCGGCTGCGGGCGTGGCAGTTTGCAGGCATCGAACAAGATGCCGCCGTATTTTTATTGGTCTGTCATGCCGGCGACTGGCCGCACCCGTGCACGCTGCGCTTGCGCGTGGGGCTGACTGCCACGCAATTGGTGGTGAGCTTGACGGTCGAAAACACCGGCTCGGCACCCATGCTGTTCACGGCCGCACTGCACACCTATCTGCGTGTTGATGATGCCGCGCAGGCGTGTGTGGAAGGCCTGCAAGGCTGTGATTTTGAAGACAGCACCAGCGGCGGCACCTTGCATCGGCAAAGTGATTACGCGGTGGCTTTTACTGGCGAAACCGATCGCATCTACAACGACGTGGTGGCACCGCTCACCTTGGTCGATGGCGCGCAGCAGCTGGGCATCGAACAACAAGGCTTTGCCGATGTGGTGGTATGGAACCCGGGCGCGCGTTTGGCCGCCGGGATTGCGGATTTGCAGGCCGGCGACTGGCAGCACTTTGTCTGCGTCGAGGCCGCGCAAGTAGTGCAACCGGTGCTGTTGCAGGCAGGCGAGCAGTGGCAGGGCAACCAGCAACTGGGTTGATAATTTGATGGCGGGGTGCGCCTGCCGCGCAGGCGTGTTGAAATGCCGGCTCGCCGTTGCCGTTGCATAGGATTTTCGATGAAACCGATTTCGATTTCGATTGCCATTGCGTTGTGTCTGGTCCTGAGTGCATGCAAAGGCGAAGACCCGGAAGCCGCTGCCAAGGCCGCCGCCGCGCAGAAAGCCGCGCAAGAGCAGGCCGCAGGGGTGATGGAAAAACAGTTTGAAGATGCGGTGGCCGCACACAACTGGCGCTTGGCCAAGGGCTATGGCGAAGTCCTGCAAGTCGATCACCCCACCACCGATGCGGCGGCGCGGGTCAAAGACAAATTGGATGCAGTGCGTGCGCAGGCTGAAACCGAGGCCCAGCAGCAACGTTTGTCGGCGTTATGGGACTACGGTGATGAGCCAGTAAAGACCGGCGGGCGGCAAATTTCGGCAGCGATTTATTCACAAGAGCCGGTGGACACCGATGGTGGCGGCACCCACCCGATACGCTTGATTTTCCGAGATCATCCGGACTGGGGGCGCAGTGCTTACTTGGTGCTACAAGCTGGCGATTTTGATTGTTACAAGGGCTGCAAATTGAAGGTGACCTTGGATGGCAAGGTGCAGACCTTGCCCGGGTCACGGCCCAAGACCGATGAGGCCATCGCAATGTTTATCGACGACTACAAAACTTTGTGGAAGCTGGCCAAAACCGGCAAGCATTTGTCCATCGAGTTTCCCACCAAGGCGGTGGGCAAGCGTAGCGTGCAGTTTGAGGTGGGTGGCTTGAACGCGACCAAGTTGCCGAAGTGGAATTGAGTCGTGCTGCCGTCATGCGCAGACATTCATCTGCGCATGACGCGCTAAGTCAGCCCAGTGCGTAACCGAACTGCTGGCGGAATTGTTCGGAAAATTCGGCGTAATCAAAGCGCTGGTTCTGGGTGCCGGGGTGTTCCACTTTGAGTGCGCCCATCAGGTTGCTCAGACGGCCAATGGTCATCCAGTCGTAGCCTTTTTCAATCCCAAAAATCAGTCCGGCACGGAACGCATCGCCGCAGCCAGTGGGGTCGGTGACGCGGCGTTCGTGTGCCGGCGGCACTTTATGCAACTGGCCATCGGCATGGATCTCCGCACCTTTGGGGCCACGGGTGACGATGTAGGCCTTGACCTTGTCGGCGATGTCGGTGGCGCTCCAGCCGGTGCGTTCTTGCAGCAGATTGGATTCGTAATCGTTGACGGTGACGTAGTTGGCTTGCTCAATGAAGGCGCGCAATTCTTCGCCATTGAACAGCGGCATTGCCTGGCCGGGATCGAAAATGAAAGGAATGCCGGCGGCGGCAAATTCCTTGGCGTTCTGCAGCATGCCTTCGTAGCCATCGGGGCTGACGATGCCGATGCTCACGTTTGGGACGTCGGTGACGTGGTTCTCGTAGCTGCGCATCATCGCGCCGGGGTGGAAGGCGGTGATCTGGTTGTTGTCCAGATCGGTGGTGATGAAGGCCTGCGGGGTGAACAATTCGTCGATCACCTTGACGTGATCCAGAGAGATGTTTTGTTCGGTGAACCAGTCGCGGTAGGGGCCAAAATCGCCACCCACGGTGGCCATCGGGATCGGTTCACCACCCAGCAGCTTTAGGTTATAGGCGATATTGCCGGCGCAGCCGCCAAATTCGCGGCGCATCCGGGGTACCAAAAATGACACATTCAGGATGTGTACTTTGTCCGGCAGGATGTGGTTTTTGAACTGGTCGGGGAACACCATGATGGTGTCATAGGCCAGTGAGCCGCAGATCAGGGCTGCCATGGATGCCTCGGGCAAGTTTGGTCACAAGGCCGCACATGATACTGCGCCAGCGATGGGCATATCTGGGATGAACGGCACGCAAGCGCATTCTTGCCCCCGGCAATGGGCGTTGTTACGCTAAAGGGCTCGTTTTATCCATCTTTGGGCGGCAGGGGGGCAGTCCCCGGCGGCCAGACCCCGCGTTCCCCCTCGCGGCCCCCTCTACTTCGGCACACATTCGCATGTTCAAGTTCCTTCGGGGCTATTTCTCCAGCGATCTTTCCATCGACCTTGGTACTGCCAACACGCTGATTTACGTGCGAGGGCAGGGCATCGTTCTCAACGAACCTTCGGTGGTGGCGGTGCGCCAAGACCGTGGTGGCGGCGCGCGCGCGGTGGCGGCGGTAGGCAGTGAGGCCAAGCAGATGCTGGGCCGCACGCCCGGCCACATGACCACGGTGCGGCCAATGAAAGACGGCGTGATTGCCGACTTCACCTATACCGAAGAAATGCTCAAGCACTTCATCCGCAAGGTGCACAAGAGCCGCTTCCTGCGCCCCAGCCCGCGCGTGTTGGTGTGCGTGCCGGCCGGTAGCACCCAGGTGGAACGGCGCGCTATTAAGGAATCGGCGGAAGAAGCCGGCGCACGTGAGGTGTATCTGATCGAAGAGCCGATGGCCGCCGCGATTGGTGCCGGCATGCCGGTGACCGAGGCGCGCGGCTCGATGGTGGTGGATATCGGCGGCGGCACCACCGAGGTGGCGGTGATCGCGCTGAATGGCATCGTGTATTCGCAGTCGGTGCGCATTGGTGGCGACCGTTTCGA
>Ga0116192_1000450_pt1 | contig 31469 bp, 26 predicted proteins | sample AD_UKC113_MetaG_FD_89876 | JGI IMG/M metagenome (GOLD analysis project Ga0116192, IMG submission 89876) | Active sludge microbial communities of municipal wastewater-treating anaerobic digesters from Hong Kong - AD_UKC113_MetaG | ecosystem: Engineered > Bioreactor > Anaerobic > Digestate...
AGCAGAACTCTTCAGATTGCAGAAAAGACAAATACTCTGGATGGAAGGATCACGAGCCAGCCCCAGTACAAAACGCAGTTTTTCTTCTGCCTTGATTTCGTACGAAACAGTCTTGATGGTTCCAACGAGGCCGATAGACTCCTGCAATCGAGTTTCTTTGGGGTTGTCGGCAATATCCCAGGCAAAGGCCTTGGCCCTTGGCGTGCTTTTTCCTTCCACCACGAGCGTCTTTCGTTCCCATGAAGGCAAGAGATGCCCCTGTACGGCCCGTAATTTTTCATCAGGAAGTTCGGCTATTTTTTCTGCACCATCGACCACGACAAAACCAAAGTGGCGTGGCGCGATACGGGAGAGAGCCCCGGTTTCTGCAAGATCGATAAGCGTTTGCATACTTGCAAGAACAAGATTTGCACGCTCCGCGTTGAAAAAATCCTGCTCGAAAGTTCCACCAGTAGTCGATTCACCACTCGATGACACCTGAAGGGGCTTCAGAGGAACAATCGAAATGCTGTCTTCTAACCCGGCGGTCAGCGTTTCTGCAGCGTCCAATGCTGCATCGAGCTTTTCATCATCCTCCACAATATAAAGTGCGCGGAAATTGCCGCCTACCTTGTTTGGCTGCGTAAGCCAATAGATTACAGGAAACACAAAAATACGGGCACGATCTTTTTCGATGTCCGTCTTGATGAGAAGATTCTCATCTTGTTCAAAAAGTCCCGAGAGGAGCTTTTCGTAGAAGACCGAAGAAAATGTATTGGTTGTATCTGCGTTTTGTTGAAGTCTCCCATCTATAGAAAAACGACTCAAATCCATAGCTAATCCTATTTATTGACCATCTTTACCTGGTTCGTACTGCCCAAAACTGCAATAACCGGCAATAAGTGTCAAATAATACCCCAAACGAAACAGAAAGGGAAGGGAGCCAACATTGACCAGATCCAGCCGCGCCGCATATAGTTATTTTAGTCACAAGGAGACGCCGATGCCTGAGAATCAAAGAGCCGAAAATCAGAAAACAGAGAATCATGGGTCCGAGCAGCAAATGCCTGATTTGCAGGCGATCAGAAACAAGAACGCCTTTATCATCGATATGGATGGAGTTATTTATCACGGCAATTTTCTTCTGCCTGGGGCTGCAGAATTTGTTGCGTGGCTCAAAAAAAACCAGAAAAAGTTCTTGTTTCTCACCAATTCGAGCGAGCGGTCTCCGGAAGAGCTTTCCCAAAAGCTGGCACGGCTGGGCATCGAGGTGGAGCCGGCGCACTTCTACACCAGCGCATTGGCCACGGCCAGTTTTCTGGCAAGCCAAAAACCGAAAGGAACCGCCTATGTTATTGGAGAACCAGGACTTATCCATGCGCTCTACGACGTTGGCTATACCATGAACAATGTCAACCCCGACTACGTCGTGGTTGGCGAGGCAAGGTCATACACATTGGATACTGTAGAAAAGGCCGTGAAGCTTGTCCTGGCAGGAGCAAGGCTGATCGGTACAAACCCAGATCTCACAGGGCCTTCCGACGAGGGCATTGTGCCGGCATGTGGTGCCCTGGTGGCACCAATAGAATTGGCCACAGGACGGAAAGCCTACTTTGTGGGCAAACCCAACCCTTTGATGATGCGCCACGGTTTGCGGACGCTTGGAGCTGTGCGCGAGGAAACTGCTATTATTGGCGACCGCATGGATACAGACATCATCGCGGGCATAGAGGCGGAAATCGAAACGGCCCTCGTGTTATCCGGCGTGACGTCGCGTGAGGAAATCGGCAGGTATTCGTACAGCCCAAGCCACGTCCTAATGGGCGTTTTCGAGATCCCTGAGCACGAGTAAGGGCTCGTTTGGTACTTGGATGCGCCCGCACAAGGCGACTTTCTTGTGGCTTACGAAGTCGTATCCTTCGATAGGTTCCGGCAAATCGACATAGGGTGCAGTTGGTGCAGAGGCTCCAGCACAGGCGGCGCTTGTGCGGGCAGTAGCGCGTGGGCTGGCAGCGGCATTTGCGTGGGCACTGGCATCAGCACAGGCGGCGCTTGTGCGGGCGCTCAGGTTGACAAGGGCCCAGGCGCACGGTTTTGCGCCGGGCGAGGCGGAGCTTGAGGTGGACGCCTGCACGGTGGATAAGGACGCCCGCAAAGCGAGGGCGGGCGGCAATTCCGAAGCAACGCCAGTGAGCTGCGGCGGCGACACGAAGCGCTCCAGGAGGAAACAGTCGCCGCCAAGGTCGCGCCAGGCGAAAAATGGGGCGCGCTGCTTGGCCGCGCGGGTGCCGGCGAGGGAGTCGCGGAAGAAGGAGAAAAAGGACGGGTCGCCGCCGCGCCAGTCTACAGGATCCTTGTCAAAGAGGCTGGGCCTGTGAGCGATGGCGTACTCCTGGCCCATGTAGGCAAAGGTGACGCCAGGCACAAATTGGCTTAAAACCGTCCAAGCCTTGAGCAAGGCCGGCGATGTAAAACGAGAAGCAGCACGCTCTTGGTCGTGATTCTCCAGGAACCGGATCTTGCGGCTGCCTTTTGGATAGAGTGTCTCCTGGATAAAAAGGAATTCAAGGTACGAACGTACAGAGCGCTCCCCTTTCCATATGGGCTCGAGCTTTTCCCATCCATCGTAATCATAACTAAGATCGAAGGCCGCTGTGTGCAGTTCGGGCTCCGACCACGCGCCGTACCCTCTATCACGCATACTCTTTAGAAAATGTGGATGCGTGCTTTCTGCAAGCCAAACAAGCGGATAGCTGTCCTGTTTGGTAGCCGGGTCGCGCCGATTGGTCCGCTCCCTCGCCTGGTGCCAAAAGTCCACAGGCACAAGCGTTGCAACATCGCAGCGGAAGCCATCCACACCCAGATCGCGCCACATGGCGAGGGTATCCAAAAGTTCAAGCCAAAGTTGCGGCGAAGAGCCATAATCCAGATCGACGACATCGGACCAGTCGGCGCACTTTCTGCTAAGGGCACCATTCTCGTCGTGAAGAAACCACTCGGGGTGTTCGCGCGCGAGCACTGAATCAGGGGAAGTGTGGTTATATACCACATCGAGCATCACCTTTAGCCCGCAACGATGAGCTTCTGCCACAAAGGCACCAAAGTCTTCCATGGTGCCGAGGTCTGGATTTATCGATCTATAATCCGTTATAGCATAAGGACTTCCATGGGTTCCTTTTCTGCCGGCTTGGCCTATAGGTTGCACAGGAGTCAGATATACCCAATCAAATCCCAAAGACCTAATACTCTGCAGTCGTTCAGTTGCCGCCGCAAGTGTGCCTTGCTCGGTAAAGTTCCTTACAAAAACCTGATAGATACTGGTGTCTTCGCTTACCATCTGATCTGCTCCAAGCTCAGGCTTTCCCTGTGAAATCAATCGATTTAGACCAATCGATCTCAAGCATAAAAAACTATGCGGCGCAAGAATAATAGCAATTGCATAGTTTTGCCAGTGCTCCAGAGTTTATATTCTAGTCTTAATATATAATAATGCTTCTATAGTATTATATAATCTTAATCATTTTAGTATATTAAACTCAACAGTAAGGTGAACAAATAGGTCGAGCACTCTTGAGCGTTGCAATACTTGCCAAGAAACGTGCAACAGAAGAAAATCGGACCGTACTAAGAACCTGGAGAACACATGATTCAACATAAACAGATGGAATTGCGCGGAATGACCTGCACCGCCTGCGCGAATGCCAACGAAAAGGCAGTAAAAAAGGTGCCAGGAGTTACAGAAGCTTCAGTTAATTTCGCGTCGGAAACCCTCAATGTGGCATACGACGATGCAGTTACGTCGGTCGATGCAGTCAAAGAGGCCGTGAGGAAGGCCGGTTATGCGGCCGTTGAACTCGATACCGAGGAAGAACGCGATGAGGCTTCCTTACGAAAAGAAAAAGAAATACAAACGCAGTGGACAAAATTTGGTGTTGCGGCGGCTTTCTCCGTTTTATTGCTCTACATCTCGATGGGGCACATGCTCGGGTTTCCTTTGCCAGAGTTTTTGCACCCTGACATGCATCCATTAACCTTTGCACTTGTGCAGCTTCTCCTGGTCGCGCCGGTGGTGGCTTCTGGCTGGCGTTTCTATACGGTAGGGACGAAGACCCTTTTGCATGGCGCTCCTAACATGGACAGCCTCATTGCGATGGGAACTTCAGCCTCATTGCTGTATAGCATCTACTCAACTATACGGATTCTCCGGGGCGACGCATCCGCGGCCAACGGCCTCTATTTTGAAACCGCAGGGATGATCATCACCCTCATTATGCTGGGGAAAACCCTCGAAGCGGTGAGCAAGGGTAAGACGAGCGATGCCATCAAGAAACTTATGCGCCTGCGGCCTGCTACGGCTACTGTCGTTCGTGGCGGCACCGAAATCGAGATTCCCGTCAGGGACGTCGCTGTAGGGGATGTCGTTCTGGTGCGCCCAGGCGAACAAATACCTGTCGATGGTACGATCACTCAGGGTGAAAGCGCTGTAGACGAATCCATGCTGACAGGAGAAAGTTTGCCTGTCGACAAAGGGCCCGGTTCCACAGTCATCGGTGGTACAATAAATCGAAACGGAGCCTTCCAATTCAAGGCCGAGCACGTCGGAAACGATACGATGCTTGCCAAAATCATCAAGCTTGTAGAGGACGCGCAAGGATCTAAGGCGCCTATAGCGAGAACTGCGGACAAGATAAGCGGGATCTTCGTACCAGTTGTCTTCGGCATTGCGCTCCTCTCAGCAGGGATTTGGCTTATTGCCGGGCAAAGCATCACCTTTGCGCTTACCATTTTTGTTTCCGTACTGACAATAGCGTGCCCCTGTGCGCTCGGGCTCGCAACGCCCACCGCCATCATGGTCGGCACCGGCGTCGGCGCCGAGCACGGCATCCTCATCAAATCCGGCGAGGCCCTCGAGACTGCCCAGGCCATTAAGACCGTCGTGTTTGACAAAACAGGCACCATCACGACAGGGAAAATGCAGCTCACCGACACCATCGCCGTCGCCGCCCCTGGCCGCCCCGCCCTTTCGGAGTCGGCGTTGTTCGCCCTCGCTGCTTCAACCGAAAAAGCAAGCGAGCATCCCCTGGGCGAAGCCATCGTAGCCAAGGCAGAAAGCCTCAAACTCGAGCTCAAAAACCCTGAACAATTCCTTGCCCTGCCAGGGAAAGGAATCCGTGCCAAATTCGCTGATTCCGAATTCTTCATCGGCAACTCGCTCTTTATGGCGGAACTTGGCATCGATGTGAGCGCTGGACAGATTAGAGACACCGTCGACGGGCTTTCTTCAGAAGGCAAGACCGTGATTTTTGCAGCAAAACGTGAGGCGGCAGAACACGCGGCGACAGAGCCTGGAGCGGCAGACAGCCCTGAACTTGTCGGCATTTTTGCCATCGCGGACACCATCAACGAAGGTTCTGCTCAAGCGGTGCGCCGCCTGCACGGCATGGGGATCGACGTGGCCATGATAACAGGCGACAACCGGCGCACAGCCCAGCACATCGCACAAAAAGTCGGCATCGACAGCGTTTTGGCCGAGGTCCTACCCGGCGGCAAGGCCGACGAGATCAAACGCCTCCAGTCAGGTGGCCACAAGATCGCCATGGTTGGCGACGGCATTAACGACGCGCCAGCCCTTGCGCAGGCCGATGTTGGCATCGCGGTTGGTTCAGGCACCGATATTGCCATGGACAGTGCCGACATTGTCTTGATGAAGAACGACCTTCGCGATGTGCCAACCGCTATCATGTTGTCGCGGCAGGTGATTCGCAACATTTACCAGAATCTTTTCTGGGCTTTCGGCTATAATGTCTTGGGTATTCCGATAGCGGCAGGTCTCTTGTACGCTTTTGGTGGACCGCTGCTCTCGCCCATGATCGCGGCGGCGGCTATGTCCTTTAGCTCGGTATCCGTGGTCTCCAACGCGCTGCGGTTGCGGCGTTTTAAATCGTCACGCTATTTTGCGGACGTGAATAAGTAGAACCTAGAAAACGTGGAATAAGTAGAATTATGAATTATGAGGAGAGAATTGTATGACAAAGTTGATGAAAATTGAGGGTATGTCCTGCAATCATTGTGTTATGCATGTCAAATCGGCACTTGAGGGAGTCCCTGGCGTCAAATCCGCACAGGTGGATTTGGCCAACAAATCAGCAGTGGTCGAAGGCGAGAATCTGGACGACGAGGCCTTGCGCGCTGCAGTTTCAGACGCCGGTTACGAAGTCGCTTCTATATCGCAGTAAACTCCTAGCAAGGCACCTAGTAAGACACAAAAAAGCGCTGCCGTTTAAAGGCAGCGCTTTTAACTACATCTCGAGCTTCTCTTTTCAATATATATCAATATTCTAAATATTTGTTAACTATTTACCTCAGAAAGCTTTACTGTCTGCGGCTCCAGGTTTTCTGGCTCAACGGACCTGAACTGCTCCAACAGTTCCCGGCCACGCCGCGAAAGCCTCGTAGGCATCTGGATGAGCACCTTTACATAAAGATCGCCCTTATAGCCATTCGGACTGGGCACACCCTCGCCGCGAATGCGCAAGAGTTTACCGTGCTGAGTTCCCGCAGGTACTTCGAGTCTGACCTTCTTGCCATCCAAGGTGGTCACCATAACCTCGCCACCAAGCACCGCGGTGATCATGTCGATCTTGACCGCACAGTAAAGGTCCTGGTCATGACGTTCGAAGTAGTCGTTGGGCCTTACACGAATAAAGACATAAAGATCCCCAACGCCGCCGCCATTCATGCCTGCGTCGCCTTGGCCAGGAATGGTGACACGCTTGCCATCTTCGACTCCTGGGGGAATCGTCACCTTGATCTTCTGACGCTTCTTGACAGTGCCCGTGCCATTGCAGTCCCTACAAGGCTTCTCGATTACCGAACCCTCGCCATGACAGACAGGGCAGGGCTGGGAAATTGAAAAGAAGCCCGAACTGCGCCGCACTTGACCTGAACCTTTGCACATCGAACAGGTTACTCTACCCGCCCCATCCTGGGAGCCAGTGCCGCCGCAGGTTTTGCAAACGTCTTCTCTATTGTAGCTTATCTCTATCGTCGTGCCATAAACGGCCTTTTCAAAAGGCAACTCGACATCGTAGCGCAGGTCTGACCCACGGTGAGCCTGTGTACCACCATGCCGTTCTCCGCCCGCAAAGCCATTTTGGCCGCCGCCAAACATCGAGCTGAATATCGAGGAAAAATCCCCAAACCCGCCAAAAATGTCCTCAAAGCCGCGGAACAAGTCAGAGTAGTTCTGCTGATTCCCTGCGCCCATGCCCTCCACTCCGGCAAAGCCAAACTGATCGTAGGCCTGGCGCTTTTGGTCGTCACCGAGCACTTCGTACGCTTCGGTGGCTTCCTTAAACTTCTCCTCGGCTTCCTTGTTCCCAGGGTTCTTGTCAGGATGATATTGAATGGCGAGCTTTCTATAGGCACGCTTTATGTCTTCCTTTGTTGCATCCTTGGGTACCCCGAGGACCTCGTAATAATCTCGTTTAGCCACTTTGGCATCCTTAATCTGTCCTATACCAAGCAAGCGCTGGCACCCAACAACAAGGGAAACAGCGCTTGCCGATTTAGAACGTAGATCTCATTTCGAACGCTCGAACTTCCGCCGGTCCTGCGCTGTCAATATCGGCAAAGCAGGAATGCAGCGGCGTCAAGTTTATTTCTTATCGTCATCATCCACGACTTTATAGTCAAAGTCGTCACCACCAGAAGTACCGCCCGAAGGCCCTTCAGAGGAACCAGGGCCACTCGATTCGCTTGTTCCACCCTCGCCGTAAGGATTCTGTCCAGAAGCAGCCTGCTGAGCTGACGCGTTCTTGTAAATTTCCTCGGAGAGCTTGTAGGAGGCCTGCTTCAAAGCTTCGGTCTTCTGCTTGATAAGCTCAGTGTCGTTGCCTTCCATGGCCTTCTTAAGGTCTTGCATGGCGTTCTGGATGTTCTGCTTGTCGGAAGCGCTCACCTTGTCGCCAAATTCGCTTACTGATTTTTCAGTGGCATACAACAGCGAATCCGCCTCGTTGCGCGCCTCGACGCGTTCCCTTTCGCGCCTGTCTTCCTCCGCATGCGCCTCGGCCTCGCGCACCATCTTCTCTATGTCGCTCTCGCTCAGCCCGCTCGACGACTCAATCCTGATCTTCTGCTCCTTGCCGGTCCCCAGATCCTTGGCCGAGACGTGCACGATGCCGTTAGCGTCGATGTCGAACGTCACCTCAATCTGCGGAACGCCTCTCGGCGCAGCTGGAATCCCTACAAGGTCGAACCTACCCAGCGTTCTGTTCTGACTCGCCATCTCGCGTTCGCCCTGAAGCACATTGATCGATACCGCGGTCTGCCCATCGGCTGCCGTGGAGAAAATCTGGCTCTTGCGGCACGGAATCGTGGTGTTGCGCGGAATCAGGCGCGTAAACACACCGCCAAGCGTCTCGATGCCCAAAGAAAGCGGCGTAACATCCAGTAGAAGGACATCCTTGACGTCTCCACCAAGAATTCCACCCTGAATTGCGGCACCGACTGCAACAGCCTCGTCCGGGTTGACGCCCTTCGAGCCATCCTTACCGAAGATCTCCTTTACGATCTGCTGCACACGCGGAATTCGCGTGGAGCCACCAACCAGAATGACCTCATCGATCTTGTCGGCGGTAAGGCCTGCGTCGGCCAACGCCTTCAAGCACGGTTCGCGCGTCCGCTGGAACAGATCCTCCATCATTTGCTCAAAGCGCGCCCGGGTAAGCGTCTTCTGCAAGTGCTTGGGCCCTGACGCGTCCGCCGTAATGAACGGCAGATTTATCTCAGTCTGCTGCATGTTGGAAAGTTCAATTTTGGCCTTTTCCGAAGCCTCACGCAAACGCTGCAAAGCCATTCTGTCCTGCGACAGATCTATGCCAGTATCTTTCTTGAACTCATCCACGAGCCACTGCACCAATCTGCGGTCAAAATCGTCGCCGCCCAAGTGCGTATCGCCGTTCGTGGACTTAACTTCAAAAACCCCCTCACCCAACTCAAGGATTGAGATATCGAAGGTGCCACCGCCAAGGTCGTACACCGCGATGGTTTTTTCCTTCTTGGAGTCCTTATTGAAACCAAAGGCAAGGCTTGCTGCCGTTGGCTCGTTAATAATCCGTTTTACCTCGAGACCGGCAATCTTTCCCGCATCCTTCGTGGCCTGGCGCTGTGCATCATTGAAGTACGCAGGCACCGTGATGACCGCTTCGGTAACGGGCTCGCCGAGATAATCCTCAGCAGTTTTCTTCATCTTCTGAAGAATGAATGCGCTAATCTCCTGGGGACTATAGAGCTTTCCCTGAATATCCACACGAACGTCGTTTCCATTGTCCACTACTTTGTAAGGAACAAGCTTGATCTCGTTCTGTACTTCGGAGTAGCGGCGCCCCATAAATCGCTTTATAGAATAAATAGTGTTTTCTGCATTGGTGATCATCTGGTTCTTGGCAGGTTGGCCAACAAGTCGCTCGCCCTTCGCCGTAAAAGCGACGATCGAGGGGGTCGTCCTTTGTCCCTCGGAGTTGGCAATTACAACCGGCTCACCACCCTCCATTACTGCGACACACGAGTTTGTCGTTCCCAGGTCAATGCCAATTATCTTACCCATATTGAAATCTCCTTCATAAATCTTTCAGTTTGATGATGGTTCTCTTTCGCTTGCGGCCGCTTCCCCGGGTGCCGAATCTTTTGCCGCCGAATCTTTCGGCCCCGGCACTCTTACGCGCACCTTTGCGGTTCTCAAAACCCTGTCGTGCAGTGCATACCCAGGAAGGTACTCTTCCACGACCGTAGGTTCCTCAACAGCCGCCGCCTCCGCAAACAAGGCTTCATGCCTGTTCGGATCGAAGGCCTTTCCTGCAGACTCGAACCGCTTTAAAGAATACTTATTTTCCAGCATCTGCGACAACTGTTTTTGAATAAGAAGTATACCTTCATGCAATTTATCGAAATCTTTGGAAGCTTCCGCACTAGCAAGCCCCCGGTCGAAGTCGTCCAAAATAGGAATAAGATCGCTTAGCAAGCCAGAAATCGCATACTTTGCAGCCTCTTCTTTCTCTTTGGTCATGCGCTTGCGGAAATTTACTTCCTCCGCCAGAACCCTTAAGTATTTCTCGTTCAATTCGTTGTACTTTGCCTGTAACTCTTCCATCTTCCGTTTTTCTTCCACTAGTTCCGCCTTAAGTGCGTCTACTTCCGAAACAGTCCCCTCACCCGCCGCATCAGGATTTTCGCCAGATACTCCGGCAGCAGTCATTTCGGGAGTGCTCCCTGCAACAGCAACATCGTTCTGCTGCTGAGCGGCCTGGTCCGCCGAGATGGTTTGTTCAACAACGCCTTCTTCCTTCTTAGCGGATTCAGACGAAGTTTTTGTGTGTTTTGACATACTCTTACCTTGTTGCTTTCAAAAGTTGAATATCAGTTTATAGAAATAAAATAACAAGACCATCCTGGACAGTCAACTTTCTGGCGGCAGCCCCTTTTGTGGCCCGGCTACTTTTGTGGCCCGGCTATATTGACTTATACCCATTCTGTCTTAAAGTTAAGGATAAGGAGTGTTAGTTGCAAGAGCAGAGAACCGCCCTTGTTGCGGAGCAAAGGCAAACCATTAGTCCTCGGATGTTGCAATCCATTAGGATTCTGGCCTTGCCCGTCGCAGAGCTCACCGAAGCCATACAACAGGAGATTGAGGCCAACCCAGCGCTGGAAATTGTGGAAGACCGCAGCGAGGATTCGCTGGAGAATCTCAATGAAGAAAGGGCTGGTTCCAATACAGGAGATCCGGACGATCTTGAAGAAAATGACGGCGAGTATTCCGACTCAGGGTACACTTCGTACGATGGCGACGAGGATTCTCAACGAAAGTTCCTGGAAGGCACTATCGCCTTGCCAGAAACCCTACAAGAGCACCTGCTAAATCAACTACATCTGCTCAATATACCGGCCGAGCAACAGGAGATCGGAGAGCGCCTCATTCAGAATCTTGATGACAATGGCTTTAATATTATTCCGCCAGAAGAGTTATGCCCCTCGGTCCCACAAGAGACCTTGAACGAAGTGCTTGCTATTGTTCAGGCGCTGGAGCCTGTCGGTACCTGCACAGCCAATTACCAGGAAAGTCTTTTAGTGCAGGCAACCCTGGATCCGGAGGCGCCAGAAGAAGCAAAGCTTATTCTGCGCGATCATTTTCAGGAACTGGAAAAAGGCAAACACGCCGAGATAAAACGTGCCCTTGGGCTGCGCGAGCCCCGCTATACCGCCGTTATCGAGTATATCAAGAAGCTTTCTCCCTTCCCTGGCAGGGCCTTTTCCACCGAACAGACCCGTTATGTGGTACCGGATCTGGCCATCCGCGTGGAGGACAACGAATTCGTCATCGAATTGAACGATGAACTGATTCCGGTGCTCGGGGTAAATCCTTTTTTTGCGGACGTCGCAACCCGTAATGATCAGGGAAAAGACACAGTGGCCTTCGCCAAACGTAACGTCGAGCGCGCACGCTTCTTTATTGGCAGCATTCAACAACGCAACGCAACCTTGCTCAAGGTTGCCAAATCCATCGTCAAACATCAGAAGCGCTTTTTTCTTGAAGGTCCCGCTGCCATGCAGCCACTGTCACTTAAAGAGGTCGCAGATGACATCGGTGTACACGAAACAACTGTATCTCGAGTTGTCAACGGTAAATATGTTCAAACCGACTGGGGGATTTTCGAGTTACGGCGCTTTTTCACCACTGCAGTGCCAAGCTCTGCATCCACTGCCCCACAGTCCAAAGAAAGCGTAAAGGAGGCTATTCGGAGCATTCTTGAGCAACATGCGCTCAGCACGGCCAATTCCAAGCTCAGCGACAGAGAAGTTGCAGAAATGCTTGCGCAACGCGGCATACATATCGCCCGCAGAACAGTTGCAAAGTATCGCAACGAACTGGGCGCCCACGCGTCCTTTGGTCGCGGCAGGCATTGATCAAGTGTTGATGCAGCATTGACGCAGCATTGATGCGGCAAACGTTGATTTGAGTGCCAAATGCGCATTATATTTTGTGCAAGTTGGACTCAGTATTCTAAAGCGCCCCGTGCGCAGCACCTTTTAAGGAGGTTTACATGAAAGTCGACATCCGTTCTGTGCATTTCGATCTTAGCGAAGAAAGCAAGCAGTACTTAATGACCAAAATTGAGCGGATCGGGTACGCAAAGGACATGATTGTCGATCTTTTGTTTGTATTTACAAAAGATGCAAAGAATTACAAACTTGAGGTGACTGCCAATTTCCGCTGGGGCGTGCAGGCGCACCTCCAGGAGACTGCGTTCGAAATAAATCCTGGCATTGATATTCTTATGGACAAGCTTGAGAACAAAATTGTACGCGAAAAGGAGAAGATCCAGGAAAGGAAATAGGCTTTGGTTTTGCCTCCTGCGGGGTCTGCAGCGAAGTCTGCGACATATAAGGCCTGCAGCGGGTGGCCCAATTTACGACGGTTCGGATTCAGAGTAGAATTGTTTCCTGATGGAAAACGAACCAGTTGCCTTTACTGTTTTGGACTTGATAGATCTCGATCTCAAGGAACAGAACGCCTTGGATCTAAAGTGTGTCGCTGGCCGGTCCGGTCTGGGCAGGCGGCTTACGGTGCCCGACTTTAACCGGCCAGGCCTTGCGCTGGCGGGCTTCTTCGACGCCTTTGCCTGGGAAAAACTGCAGATTTTTGGTCGAGGTGAGAGCGCTTATCTTGCCAAACTCGACAGGGAAAATGACTATGCCTCCGTCAACAAACTGTTTTCTTACTCGGTTCCATGCTGTATTTTCACTAACTCCTTGTTGCCCAGCAAAGCTTTTCTGGATGCCGCCGAGGCTGCAAGTTGTCCAATCCTTGTCACACCCCTGAGTTCAAGTGAGTTTTCCAGTCGGGTTTTGCGTATACTGTACGAAATCTTTGCACCTAAGACAACAATGCACGGTGTACTGGTGGAGGTTTTTGGCATTGGCATCTTGCTCATCGGAGATTCTGGCGTAGGAAAGAGCGAGACCGCCTTGGAGCTTATCGAACGGGGCCACAGGCTCGTGGCAGACGATGTGGTTGAGATCCGCTGTGTCAATGGTTCTACCCTTATGGGTCAGGGTGTTAACAAGATGATTGGCCACCACATGGAAATTCGGGGCCTCGGTATCATCAACATCACGCACCTTTTTGGGGTTGGCGCCATACGGGACAAAAAGCAGGTACAACTCGTCTGCCAGCTGGAAGACTGGAACCCGGAAAAGGTCTATGACCGTATCGGGATGGATGAGCTCACGTATGAGATTCTCGGCGTTAAAGTGCCCAAGCTCGAGATTCCGGTAAAGCCTGGCCGAAACATCCCGATCATTGTGGAAACCGCGGCCATGAACGAGCGGCTCAAAAAAATGGGCTATCATTCCGCAAAAGAGTTCAATCAGAACGTAATGCGCTGGCTTGAAAGCGAAAATGAGAGAACCCTATACTTCTCCCGCGACGATTATTGATGCTGCATATTGCTACTACATGGGGTAAAAAATGGTTGAAGTAGAGACCACAATAAAAAACAGAGCGGGAATTCATGCCAGGCCATCGGCACTTATTGCACAGACTGCCATAAAGTACGCCTCCAGAATCTATCTGGAAAAAAACGGCAATAAGATCAACGCAAAATCGATTATGGGCATAATCACGCTGGCAGCCAGTTTTGGTTCCGTAATCAAGATTTCTGCGGAAGGTCCAGACGAGCAAGAAGCGGTCAATGCCATAAAGGCGCTTTTCGATTCAGGCTTCAACGAAGAATTGGGCTGATTGATAGCGCTTATCTCAACTACAGCGGCCTCTTGGGCCGCCGCTGGTTTAAGGGCTTGCAAATTTTACAAAAGCGTGGAATATACTAAACAGAGGAATAGTAAAATACCAAATAGAGGGACCGTCAAAAAATGAAGGACCTTACCGAACGCCAAAAGGCAGTTCTTGAGTTTCTTACCAAGTTCATTCAAGAAAACTCCTATCCGCCCACAGTGCGCGAGACGGCAAAGGCCTTTAACATATCCATTAAGGGTGCCTACGACCATATCAAGGCCCTGGAAAGAAAGGGCTACATCAAGCTGCAGGAAAATCGCTCTCGGGCCATGGAAATCGTGGACAAGCGGGAAGAGCCGGAGGAAGACCTGTCTTCCATTTTGGAAGTGCCTATTTTGGGCGACATTGCAGCAGGGAATCCCATCTTTGCGGAAGAAAACTGGGTGGGCACGGTCCGCGTCCCGACCGATCTTATCCATGCCAAGAACTGCTTCGCCCTCAAAGTTCAGGGCGACAGCATGAAAAATGCCGGCATTCGCTCGGGCGACATCGCTATAATCGAACAAAAACCGGTTGCGGAAAACGGCGACATCGTAGCGGCGCTCATCGAAGACTCTGCCACGCTCAAACGGTTTTTCAAAGAGAACAACCGGATCAAACTCCAGGCGGAGAACCCTGACTATGCCCCTATCTACACACAAGATGTGAGAATATTGGGCAAGCTCAAAGCCATCATCCGCAACTACTAGAGGCTTTAGGTTCGAACTATGCCAGACAACAAGAAATTGCCCTGCTATGCCCTCTGCGGCCCTGAAGTCGGCAAACGCAACGCCTTTATCAAAGACGTCATAGCCTTGTGGACTCGAGCCGACGGGGCACCGCCTGAGCGCTACACCTTTTATGCCGGCGAAACAAGCGTGGACGAACTGCTCGGCGTAGCAAGAAACGGCTCGCTTTTCTCTTCGCGCCGCGTGATCGAATACCGGAACACCGAAACTGTCACGACAAAGGCCGAAATCGCTGCCCTGGCGGACTACGCCAAAAGCCCTGACACCGATGCAGTGCTCTTTCTCATAACCGATGCATATTCGCTGCCCAAGGCCATTGAGACCGCGATTGGCCCTGCCGGTAAACTCATGTTCTGGGAGCTGCGCGAGTTTGAAAAACCGGCTTGGGTGCGCGAGGATCTCTCTCACTATGGGCTTACCATAGACGACGATGGCCTTTCTACACTGTTTGAACTTGTGGAAAACGAGACCTCAGCCCTCGATTCGGCATGTACCATGCTTGCGGCCTATTCTCCTCAAGGGAAACATCTTACATCCAGCGACATCGAGTCGACTTTGTCCAAATCCCGCGAAGAGGATGCCTTTAGCCTTTTCGACCGCATGGCAAGCGGCGGCCTGGACACGGCGCTCGGAGTGCTCGACGCCCTGCTTGCCGACCGGCAGAGCGACGCCACCCAAATCGTAGCTGCGCTTGTGTGGAGTTTGCGCAAAACCGAGCGCCTGCACTTGCTGACCGATGCTGGTACCGTGGCCGGCAACAAACCGATGAGCCTGGACGCTGCTTTCTTGCAGGAAAAAGTGACGAGCAAGACCGCTCAGCACCGATTCAAGGCCGCCATGCAGCGCTACAGCGCCAAAGACTGCTCCCTTGCGGTTCGCGCGTGTTCTGCCACAGAAGCGGCGCTGCGCAGCGGGCTTGCGACATTTTTTGAACGCCCACTTTTGCAACTGCTCATAGTTTCAATAATGTCAAGAGACTACGGACAGCCTGCCTTGTCGGGGTGGAAGGAAGAAGAGTATTATCGGCTCTATTGATGTTTGTCGATCTCGATCGACGATCCATTTAAAGTAGTAAGCGTGGCAAACGGACCACTTAAAGTGTTAAACAGAAAGGACTTCCAATGGCAAACACGGTACGGACAATCGAGCTAAAAAGTCGCAAGATCATCCTTGTAGGGACAGCACATATTTCACACGAAAGTGTCGTGGAAGTCAGCGACCTCATTAGGCAGGAAAACCCCGGACGCGTGTGTGTCGAGCTGGACCAGAACCGATACCAGTCCATGATGCAGGGCTCGAGTTGGGAAAACCTCGATTTACGCAAGGTACTCAAAGAAAAAAAAGGCTTCTTCATGCTGGCAAACCTGGCACTCTCGGGCTTTCAGAAGCGCATGGGAGAAGGCGTTGGCGCAAAACCTGGCGAGGAGATGGTCGCCGCCATAAAGACGGCAGAAGAGCTTGGCATTCCGTGGTCCACCTGCGACCGGGAAATCAGCATTACCTTGCGGCGCGCCTGGGCCAAGTCCAATTTCTGGAATAAGTGCAAACTCTTGGCAAGCCTCATAAGCTCGGCCTTTACGGACGAAAAATTGAGCGCCGAGGAGATTGAGAAACTCAAAGAAACCTCAGAGCTCGAGCAGATGATGAACGAACTTGCCGACTATCTGCCCTCGGTCAAAACGGTCCTCATTGACGAGCGGGACCGGTACCTTGCGTCCAAAATCTACGAAACCAAAGAGCCTGTCGTCCTGGCCGTGATCGGCGCAGGCCACATGGCGGGCATCGAGCGCTGGCTGCACAAATTGGACTCAGGAGAGATAAGCGCAGACACGTCGGACATCGACTTTGTGCCGCCAAGCTCCAAATGGACCAAAGTGGCTGGCTGGATTATTCCTGCGGCCATCGTGGCCCTGATTGTTGCGAGTTTTGTAAAAACTGGCCTGCAGGGTGGGCTCAATACCACGCTCCAGTGGATACTCTGGAATGGTTCGCTTTCGGCGATCGGTTCAGCGCTGTGTCTTGCACACCCGCTCACCATTGTTGTGTCCTTCATCATGGCGCCGCTTGCCACGCTCAATCCTTTTGTGGGCGTGGGTCTTTTTGCCGCCATTGTAGAATTGAACTTGCGCAAACCCAAAGTCAAAGATTTTGAGCGCCTGAGCGAAGATGTTACAAGTGTCAAAGGGTTCTACAAGAACCGGATAACGCACATCTTGCTAATTTTTCTTTTGTCAAGCATAGGAGGAATGATCGGCAACTTCATTGCGCTGCCCGTCATGGCAGCCCACGGGCTTTGACCCACGGGCTGTGATAGGCATTGTCCGGCACCTGCTCGGCGTAGCGCGTGTCTGTTGGGAGCAGCACAAGCTTACTCTATGGCGCGCTCCACCATCTCGAAGAGCGCCGGCATGAGTTGTTTCTTGCGCGACAGTATATCCTTGAGAATGTAAACACCCTTGCGTGGCGACGGAAAGTTGACATAGTTGAAGAGCTCCGCTTCGGCGTCCAGGAATAATACGCTCTCCAATTTAGTAACGTCAGTGGCCATAAGGCCTGCAAGATAACTCCCTGTCTCAAGCCGCAACTTAGAAAGCCCCGCAAGAATTTCGTCCACACGCCCCATCATCGTGTCCATGCTGGTGAGCTCGACCTGACTGACCGACAACTTCTTGCCTTTCATCTCGTACTCTTTGCGGTCCACCCTCACCATCTGATCCACTGGCATGCGGGCAGCTTCGGACGCCGATGCCATGATGTCGTGGCCAGTCTGTTCAATATCGAGATCCGTGATGCTGGAAAGATGTTCAGCTATCTCCCGGTCCAAATCCGTCGTAGTGGCGGAGTTGAGGACGAGCGTATCAGAAAGTACCCCGCAGAGCAAAATTGAAGCAAGCTGCCTGGAAAGCGGCGTTTTTGTCTCCAGGAACATCGAGGCGACAATCGTGCTCGTGGAGCCAACCACCCGGTTGATAAAGGTTATCGGGTAGGGTGTCGTGAAGGATCCGAGCCGGTGATGATCGATAACCTCGAGGATATGATAGTGGTCGATGCCCTCAACCGCCTGCGAAAACTCGTTGTGGTCTACCATGATAAGCTCGATATTGGGTTCGCGGATAAGGTCGCTCTCGGAGAAGAGCCCGATGACCTTCCGGTCGTCGTCCACCACGGGCACGGAACGGCTCGGAGAAGTGGCAATGGCCTGCTTAGCCGTTTTTATCCAGTCGCGCGGCGAAAGCGGCAAGATCGAAGTGTCCGCCACGCTTATCACAGGTGCCGAATACAGGGTGAGCAGCGAAGTCGAAGAAGTATCGTAAGGCGAACTCAAAATAGAAACGTGCCTGCTCTCCGCGAGCTCTTTGAGCTCCTTGGACGGCAACATGCCGTTGGTGAGGATGAGGACCCGCACTCCTGCCTCTATGGCGGTACGCTGCGATTCCTCCCTGTCCCCTACAAGCACAATCTTGTTCTGTGCGGGTTCCGCATTGATGTAGTTCTTGAATCGGGAGGTACTGAGCGCGGCCACAACCATTCTGGCGTTGAAAACGACCTCGGGTTCAAAAACGAGAATCTGCTGTGCCTTGATGGTCTTTACAAGGTGAGAAATCGAAGTCGGGATCACCGCTTTGCGGTTTGGATTGATTTTGGCAAGAATGTTCTGAGCAAAAGCGCTGTAGTGGAGCGTAGCCTTGTAGCGGCCATCGGAGTCAACGAGCGGCAAGACGCGCAAGTCTTCCTTCTCCATGGTCTGCAGTGCATCCCAGAGCGGTGTCGACTCGTGGACGCAGGTGGGTTTATCGCCCACGTAATAGGCAACCTTGGGCACCAGATCCGGCACAAAAGCAGGCAGTGGCACATTAAAGCGATGAAAAATGTATTCGGTCTGAGGATTTACCGCGCCTGCGCGTGCAGCGATCACATTCTTCCAACCAAGCGCCCGTTTGAGCTCGGCGTAGGCGGTGGCCGCCACGACTGAGTCGGTATCCGGGTTCTTATGTCCGATGACGTAGGTTGTCTTTTCCATAGCCAGTTCAGTATAGGTATGCTTTTTGCTTAGGGCAAGCAAAAAGTTTGGAATAAGCTAAAGTTTAAGGCAACCCAAAAAGCAACATGGCGTGGGCGGGCACAAGGGCTGTCCTGCCTTCGTTTGCAGCGAGGCTACTCACAGCTTCCAGTCGGCTTCGTTTGCCACCTATGCTGTCTGCCCAGCTGCTGGAACTTTCGGCGCTGCCCATGCTTCCTATGGTAAGAAGACGCGACCGGTCGGACAAGTTGATTACGCCGTCAATATAACCGTCAATACCGGCGCCGATACCGCCACGTCGGGAGAAAAATCGATACACATCCGGCCATTTGGCAGAAAGCCGCTCGACACCGAATTCGTATCCTTCGAGTTTGTCGTAATAAGCACACAATTCTTCGGTGAATTGCCGCTCTTCATCGGTAAGTGCGCCGGGCTCGTCCGAAGACATGAGTTGCGAGCCGAACATTTTGGCGACGAGCCCGACAAGGAATTTCTCGTGATCTTTCAAACTGATACGCGTCGTACGACAAAAAACCACGTCGGGGTCGTTCAGAAGGACAACCTTGTCTAAGAGCGAGCGGCCCAGGGTATCGGTCAGGTTCGTCTTGGCGGCGGGCCTGCCTTGGTGGCGGACGAGCTTTGCACTTGTGTACTCCCAGGATTCGCGCGTGTCGGCCCCAATACGCATGAGCGGCATGAATGGCGCGGTGCTTTCCAGGGGCGCTCCACAGGAAAGGAAAGCGACAGGCTGGCCGGCCCGATTTGTCTTTATCGAGGTAATTCTTTGCAGGGCATTGCAATAATGTTTCCATGCCTCGCCGCTTCGGCTTGTCAGCATGCCAGCATAGAGAAAATCCAGCTTGAGGTAGCGGAAGCCCCATTCGTTGATGATGGTGTCAAAAAGTTCGTCCAAATAGTCCAGGACCGCAGGGTTGGAGAGGTCGAGGCTATAGAAATCGCCGCCCCAGCCGGGGTTCCAACCGGCGACGACAAGACCGTCGCCGCCGTCGGCATCGTGGCCATCGTGGCCATCATCGCCATTATCGCCGCCGGATTTGGCGGTAGCCTGGCGAGACTGGCCAGCAGCCACGGATTGGTGACCCCTACTCACGGATCGTTGAGTTTCGACTCCCTGGCGGGCCTGGCCGGTTTGGCGGGCCTGCCTCGCCGCGCCTGGCGATTTGCGCAAAAGCCAGTCGGGATGCTCAATTGCAACGGGCGCATCCAACATCGTCAAGAAGGGGGCTACCCAAAGGCCGGGGATATAGCTTTGCTGCGCGATGGACGAAGCAAGTGCCGCCATTCCACCAGGGAATTTCTCGTTTGGGCGCCAATCGCCTATCCTGCGCTCCCAACCATCGTCCACCTGAAAAACAAGGGGTTTGCCATGTGACGAAAAATAACTGTTCAGCAAGTTAGGCGTCTTGCCGAGAGCCACAAGGTCGTTTTTGACCATGACTTCGTCTATTTTCAGGTAGTGGTTGTACCAGGTCTCGTACCCGCCCATAAGAAGCGGCGAAGATCGCAGGTCGGCAGCTTGGACGGACTGGACGACCGGAGCTGCTGTGTTGAAAGGCTCGACATTGGTGCTGGCGGCGGCTTCGCGTGCAATGCTTGGGGCAGTGCCTTGTCCAACGCCTGGTGCAACGCCTAGAGCGGTCGCAGTTCCCGGCGTATTTCCCCAAAGAAACGAGAGCGAAGAAAAGCGATTCGGAGACACGGCGTCGAAAAGGGCGGCCAGCTTGTCCTTAAGCTCGAAATAGTCGCTCGCAGCCAATATCGCGATGCGGGCGAGCTCTTCGCCTGCCTTGAATGGTGCACCGTCGGAGAACACTGCGATGCGAATCGAGTCCGAATCGATGAGGAAAGTGACAGGGGGTAGCCGACTATCGGAAGGTAGCCCATTGGAAGGCGGCAACGGCTCGAAGGAAGACGATGGCTCGAAAGCGCCCAGGGAGACAAGGGCCAGCCTCGCGGCCCCGACCCTCAGCACCGTGAAAAAATGCGACACCATGGAGTCCGCGCGTCGGCCTGGCCCCCGCCGCGCCAGGGCGCGAAGCTCGGGCTCGGCAGGATGGTCGACGAAGAGGTTGAGGCGCGGCTTGAGGGCGCGGCGGGGGCGCTCGCGGCCACAAAGCTCTCCCGCGAAGGACCACGACTGCCAGCCATTGCACAGAACGAAGCGCCTGGCAGGGATCGCGAAGTCCCCCGGATCCACGTTCGCAGCCTCGGTTGCCGCCGCAAAGTCGACTCCGGCATGCGAAGAGAGTTCCTTTATTCCGACTTTGCCCAGAACAAGCATGCGCCCGTCGCGACCCTCGGCCTCATTATGTTCTGGCTCGTTCGATGAAGCGCCGGATCCTAGGGTATCGGTGGGACGAACACTGGAGAAGACCTTTTTTTGTATGTCCCTTGCGGCCAAGGCCACCAGTACCGGAACACCTGCCGGCCCGTCCTCGAATTTCAAGCTGCAGACATCGTCTTCCATGGGCATTTTGCTCTCTTTCGTTTTGTCGTCAGATAGAATTGCAACAGACAAAAGTATATAGTAACGTTTCACGGAGGGAAAGGATCGCCCCATGACAAGCCCGATGATCAAACTCTATGCATTTCTTGGCAACTACGGCAGCGAATTCAGCAAAAACAGACACAACGTCGCATGGCAATTCCTGGAAACCTTGCCCTTTTATGGCGAACTCACCTGGACAAGAAAATTCAAAGGCCTTTACGCTTCGCGCGAAATCGGCGGCGATCGCATCTTTTTCGTCAAACCTGAAACCTACATGAATAGTTCAGGCGAGTCCATTATCGAGTTAGTCCGCTTTTTCAGACTCGAGCCACAAGAAGTCATGGCCATCCATGACGAACTGGAAATGCCCTTTGGAGCTTTCGGTTTTAAGTTCTCAGGCGGCTTAGGCGGACATAACGGCCTGCGCTCCATGGAAAAGCACCTTGGCACCCGCGATTTTGCGCGCCTCCGCTTCGGAATCGGTCGGCCCGAACATCCCGACGTGGCAGGCTATGTCCTTTCGGATTTTACGCAGGCGGAACGGGAAATCTTGGACACCGCCGTGTTTCCCCAGGCAGGGCAAGCCTTTATGGAATGCCTCGAGCAGGGATTCGAGTCGGTCGTGGACAAGTACAAGAAGAAAATCTGTATTTAGAAAGCACACAAAAAGTAGAAGGCACTTAGAAGGCATTTGGAAGACACTTGCAGAGCACGCAATTGTAAAGCGCGCAATAAGTATGCCGTCGTCTGGAAAATGGCGCCCTTTCGGACTTCCCTTTGGTCCAGGCTTACTGGTCTAGACTTCCTTTTCCGTCCGAATTTTGCCGATCTGCGATATACCCCGAAGGCGAAGCCGCAGCGTCTTCCGAAGCGCCACTCGTGTCCTCGATACAGCTCGCAATAAGCTCCGCCAGTTTTGTGGCCTCGGCCTGGGCGCGCCTTGCCTCGTGCCGAAAAATTCCGCGCGCCAGAAAATACGAGCCCAGGAGCCCCCCGACCGCGAACAAAACCGCGGCAAGCGGAGAATTCAGGGCGCCCATCCCGACCCCGCCGCCCAGGCCGAGGCCACCACCGATGCCAAGCCCACCGCAGAGTCCTCCAAAGATACCGCCTGCAAAGTTTCTCAAGTCGTAGGTCACCGATATTTGTGTTTTATCCCCCGAAGGAACCACCGAAATGTCGACTCTCTCTCCCGTTCGCTGCGCCTCGAAAGCATCAGAAGCCCATGACAATTTGTGCTTCCTTACGCTTCCGGAGCCGTGAAGCCCCACCTTCTGATCCAAGAGATCCAAAACGGTTTCGAGTTGTTCATCACCAGGTATTTTTGAGATAAAGAATTGCGATCGTGGATACAGATTTCCGATGAGTGGGTAACTTTGCCTTTTCTCTCCATTTTCCATTTCGAGCTCTGCGAGCGCCTTGCCAAAACTTTGGGTCGATATCCCTGCCTCGCGGGCGATCGATTCGGCCTCGGCTATCGAATACCCGTGCAAGACCTCCGGACTCGCGAGATCCCGACTACGGTCTTTGGCCTCTATCTCCGCAGCTCGACCGAGCAGTTTGGCGAGCTGTTTCTCGTCAAGTCGTTCCAACACTTCTCCTCACGTCCACGCCCGTTGTGATCTACATCCGTTATACCATGGCAAAGGTCAGAAAATAAGACTATCCAGCCGCTTGTCGTCGTGCTTCCAGGAAGGGTCGACCCGCACCTGGAGCCGCAGGTGAACGGGATAATCGAAAAGCTCCGCCAGATCAGCCTCGGCCTCCTCCCGAATTACCTTGATCATCGAACCACCCTTACCGATTACAATGCCTTTTTGACTCTCGCGTTCCACAACAATATCGTACGAGGCTTCGAGGCTCCCGTCGTTCAGCCTGCGCGAGTCCACAAAATCGATGAAAAGCGCGTGCGGCAGCTCCTCCCTCGTATGGTTAATTGCTTTTTCCCTAATGATTTCCGCAATACGAAACACAGGATCCTGGTCCGTGTAGTATTCTGGTGGATACCACTGCGGCCCTTCTTCTGCCATGCCCAAAAGCGCCGACACAAGTTCGTCGAGCCCTTCGCCGGTCAAGGCCGAAATCCTCACAATCGTCGCAGCTGGCAAATGCTCTGCAACAAACTGCACTGCTCTCGCAACATCCGCGTCCTTAGCGTCGATTTTGTTTATAGCGACAACCATTTTTCTGCGCGAACCCTTGTACACGGTGTCCGCAGAACCAGAAGGCACCGAAAAATTGGAAGCGAGCGCTTCTTCTTCCGGACCAGGTTCGCGCGTCGAATCCAATACGTACACGACAATGTCGGCATCTCCCAACGCAGACAGAGCCACATTTTTTAGCTTGATGTTGAGCTTTCTTTCAGAAATATGAAAACCAGGTGTATCGATAAAGACAAGCTGCCCTTCGTCCCGGTTGATAATGCCGCGTACTGCATTTCGTGTCGTTTGCGGAACGGGCGAAACAATTGACACCTTTGCCCCGCACAACGCGTTGAGCAAGGTCGACTTGCCAGACGAAGGTCTGCCAACAATAGCCACAAAGGCCGATTTTGCCATTCAAGACTCCTACACTACAAAATTCCTACACTGCAAAATACGAATCGGGCGGTTCCTCGTCCATCCACAAACGATATTGACCAGCCGCCTGATAACAGAGCATACGATACCCATTGAGTATCTGGCAGCCTGCCGCCTCTGCCCTTTTCAACACTTGGGTCTTTCCCGGATTGTAAATCAGATCGAAGACCCTCTCATGGCCATCAAATTCATAAAAACTCAAAGGATCGCCGGAAGTTCCGCCCTGCATACCGATACTCGTCGCCTGCACGATCAAATCCGAATATTCGGCAATCAGGTCCATGGCGCGGTCGTCCAAAGGACCCCATCTAAACCCGTACTTTCTGGCCAAGGCCCGCGCCGTCGAGATTGTTCGATTCAGAATGATACACTCGGCCCCTTTGCGGTACAGCGCCAGGGCGACCGACTTTGCCGCTCCGCCTGCGCCAAGGAGCGTTACCTTCATACCGCGAAAATCCGTTCGATTCAAAAACTCCAAGGCACTGCGCTCAAAACCATCTGCATCCGTATTGTAGCCTGCAAGGCCGTTATCCCGGAAAATGAGCGTGTTACATGCCCCAATATGCTGAACATCCACCGATTGGAACGTCAAAAAAGGCAGTACCTCTTCCTTGAACGGCACAGTAACCGCCGCGCCCTTCGCTCCAAAAAACCGCATGTTCTCCAGCGCCGCCTTAATCGAGTCCGACGGCAACGGCACCATCAGTGCATCCTTGCCCGCGTCGCGAAAGGCGCGGCTGTGTAAAAATGGCGACATCGAGCCTATGATGCTTTTTGCTCCCAGCAGGACATAGCAATCGGACTTGTCGTCGACTTCGTGGCTTCTATAAATGCTGCTCAAAACTTGAGGACTCAGCTGACCAGGGGCTGCCCGTGTGGTTCCGCTGGACGGTACGCTGGCAAAGGTGAGCATCGAGCCCAATCTTCCCGCCAAAATTCGCGCAGGCACTCCAACCTCGCCCATCACCATGAGTATCTTTTCTCTATCTGGCAGCGTCGCCGACCACTGCAAAAAGCGCGCCAGCTCCGTGGAATCTGGCGGAGAAACAGCTAATTTGGGGATAACATCATCCTCCTCGCTCAAATTCTCCCAAATTTCGTCCAGATTCTCTGGTACCTCATCCAAATAATGGTGCGAACGTATAATCCGCGTTCCAAAAGTCCTGCAGGCTTCCTCCAAGGTGTCGACGTGAAAATCGTCCTCCAAGTCAATATATGCAAAATTAGCCTTAGAATCCTTCTTGGCAAATGAGAGGGCCTTGGCCAGCATGACAAGGCGAGCGCCTTCTCCATCCGTGAAATTTCCGCCGTCACAACGGCGACGTACAGTGAGAATGCAAGGTAAACCTGCTTTCTCCGGAAAATCCCGAATGTTGAGTTTTTCCGATGGATCCAAAAAGTCCGCGCGCAACTCAACCATATCGACATAGCTGCGCTGCTCATCTAAAATGGACAAATCTTCGCTGATGGTGCGCCCTGTGAGGCAGATGCAGACTGGTGTTTTCCGACCATTCATGGCTTCTTATTCTAGCGCACGCAAGCAAGCTCTGGCTACAGCATCTGCCCGCTCTGACAGCACGGGGCTGCTGCAGGAGACCGGGGCCAACACGCTCCAGTGTCTTGCCGCGATTGCCACTTTATTGCACAATAGGGCGTTAATTTTATACTTGAGTAACACTTGAGCATCGGTTTTAAGGAGAACCATGTGTCTAACGAATCAACATCTACAAAGATACCCGAAGAGGCTTTGTCCGCGTTTCTAGACGGTGTCATGACGGAACTAAAAGCCCCTGCCGACCCTGCCACGCTTGCACAAGTCCGGACAATGTTCAGAAAACGCATTCCACTTCATTTGCGCTCCTACGCCGCTGCTCTTCTGATTCTGCGCGCTGCAGGACTCTCGCGGCAGCCTGCTGGCAAAAATGCACAACCACGGTCAGCCGCCCCTTCTTCCCCTGCATCTGTTCCTCCTGCTTCAATGAAACGGACAGAAAAACCTCGCGAAGCCCGTCCTATCAAACATGACATGCCTAATCGTAATGCCTCCATGACCCCTTCCATGACCCCTTTGTTCGTTTCGATGGGGAAGCGCCAAAGGTTGCATCCTCAGCAGCTTCGCGACTTAATAAGCGAAAAAACAGGTATTAAGGCGAGCGAACTGGGACGGGTCCATCTCTTTGACAATTATTCCTTTATCGATATTCCAGAGAACGAAGCGATGCGAGTGATCGAGGCAGTCAACGGCGCCATGCTTGGCGGCAAGGTGTTGGAGGTAAAGCCGGCCCGAAAACGAGCTGCCAATACTGGCCCTTCTGTGCAGGAGCAGCCAGATTCTATGCCGAACGGCTCTTCCCATGTGCCTGTATCCCATGTGCCTACATCGTCTCCAACTGCGTTTTCTACTTCTGCAAAGGCAACAAACGGTGACAACAAGAATTGAGCGCCTGCGTGTCGGTCCTATCGGCGAGAATACCTATGCCATCGAGTCGAACGCGGTAGGCGTTTTGATCGACCCTGGTGCCGAGCCAGAGAAGATACTGGCGTTTTTGGACCAGCGCAAATTCGATATTTCTCTCATTGTCCTGACACACGGGCACCTTGACCATATTGCTGCAATTCCCGATCTCATCGAGACATGGAAAGATAAGTCGATTATCGTTGCGTGCCATCCGGAAGACGCGGACTACCTCGGTTCAGCCGGCGCAAAAAAGAACCGGGCAATTTTCGAGGCCGTTGGCGCGGATGGCTTTTTCGATGGCTACTGGAAGCCCATGCCGGCGGCTTCGCTTCTTTTGAATGATGGCGATTACGTGCCGGGGACGAGTTTATTGGTGCTGCACACACCAGGGCATTCCCGCGGTTCAATCTGTCTCTATGACAGCGAGGCGGGATTCCTGGTCTCTGGAGACACGCTGTTTCGCGATGGTATAGGTAGAGTGGATACTCCCGACGCGAGTCAGGCTGAAATCGAGCAGAGTCTCAAGCGGCTCGCTGCGCTTCCGCCTGACACGGTTGTTTATCCGGGGCATGGTCCCAGGACCACCATAGGTCGTGAATTCTACGGTATGCGTTGACAGTGTTACAAAGTGAGGTTCAACAAATGAAACGTCTTGTCAAATTAGGCTGCCTTGCAGGAGCCTTTTGCCTTTTGTTTTGTGCTTGTGCGAGCAAACCCGAAGCTGAAGTGAACCGCAGCGACTTCGTCCTCGGCACTGTTTGCTCCATTTCCATCACTTCCGGAGGAACTGAGAAGATTCTGGACGAAGCTTTTGCGCGCCTACGCGAAATTGAAAACCGTATGAGCGCAAACAAAGAAGGCACCGAGATAGCCGCCATCAACGAGGCATCCGGCAAAAAGCCTGTCACTGTGACGCCCGATACCTTTTATGTGATCTCCAAAGCTCTGGAATATGCTCAGAAAACGAACGGCGCCTTTGATCCAACGGTCGAGCCACTCGTCAAACTCTGGAATATCGGCAGCGAAGATGCAAAGGTGCCGCCTCTGTCCAAGATAAAGTCTGCTCTTGCGCTCATCGATTACAAGAAAGTGCAGATGGACCCCGACAAACTCACCGTTTACCTTCCGGTCCCCGGAATGCGCCTGGACCTTGGCGCAATAGCCAAAGGTTACGCCGCCGACGAAATAGAAAAAATCATGGTCGCCAATAAAGTAAAATCCGCAATAATCGACCTTGGCGGCAATGTGTTCGTGTATGGCAAGAAGAAAGATGGTACGCCCTGGCGCGTCGGCATTCAGAACCCCTATTCCGACCGTGGCGAATATATCGGCCTTGTGACAGGCGGTCAGATGACTGTCGTCACTTCCGGCGTCTACGAGCGCTATTTTATCGAGAACGGCAAGCGTTATCATCATATTCTGGACACAAAGACCGGCTTCCCTGTGGACAACGGCCTTATTTCGGTTTCCATCGTGACAGAATCGAGCATCGATGCCGACGCCCTTTCGACGTCGGTCTTTGCCCTCGGGCTGGACAAGGGCATGAAACTGGTCGAATCGCTCAAAGATGTCTATGCGATCTTTATCGATTCCAATAACAAGGTCTATTTGAGCCCCGGTACGAACAAGATTTTCACGCTTACCGACAACAAATTCAGCTTGAGTGACTACAAATAAGGCTCCGAGATTGGGCTCAGTTCAAGGTCGTAGCCTTGTCTTCCGCAAGTCTCATGAGCTTTGTCCGGACAAAAAGCCACGGAGCGCCATAGCTGATCCAAATGCCTAAGAGCGCATAGCGTACAAACCGGACCAAGGCATCTCCCGACGCCAACTCGTCCCCAAGGACGAGTTTTGGCAAAAGGTAGATAAGCGCCGAAGTGGCGAGCCCAACCAGGTACCGCGACACCTTTTGCACCGCCGTACCTTCCACCTCGAATTTGAGCTTTTTCGCTGCCAGCACAAAACCAGCAACACTGCCGAAGAATACGCCGGAAAGCAACGTGTCCGAAGGCAGAAGGAAATTCATTATTATTGCAATTATTGCTGTTATAATGAGCTGAAATCTCATCTCGAGTTTGCCCCAAAGGCCGCTGAGTTTTTGGTCCGAGATGTGCGCAACAAACACAATGAGAGCCCCGATAGCCCAGCCCGCAAAAACATCGGTTGGGAAATGGACACCCAAGTACAACCGCGATACTCCAACAAGGAGTGGCACGGCGATGGCGAGCGTCCATCCAAGCGTCTTTGGGAACACATCGAGCATCGCGCCCCAAAACGTCACACTATTTTGGCTGTGCCCAGAGGGCAAACCCGGCGAAGTCTCCCTTGCAAGGCCCAGTTCTGGCCTCAGGTCATAGGGACGCGGCTGCATAAAAAGCACTTTTAGCCATGAGTTCAGGAACCCGGACAGAATGACGATAACGCCAATTTTGGCGCCTTTTTTATGATCCACACACCAGTACAAGAGTGGCAAGGCCGCAAGGACTAAGTATTCAGACCCCAAGAGCGAGATAATCTGCATAGGAACGAGCGCGCCCGGCCCGAAAAACTTCTGAACCGCCTCCACCACCCCAAGGCCCCACATCAAGATCGGTTGCATGCGCTCACCTCCTTCGCAAGTTTCAAGATTAAGATCAGGACCTTTTACGCCCATGGGTGTCTACACTCACCGCTGCCCCCGTTCCAAACCCAGAGTTCCAAACCCAGAGTTCCAAACCCAGAGTTCCAAACCCAGAGTTCCAAACCCAGAGTTCCAAACCCAGAGTTCCAAACCCAGAGTTCCAAACCCAGAGTTCCAAACCCAGAGTTCCAAGCCCACAGTTCCAAGCCCATAATAGAATGCCGGTCTTCGTCCATGCAAGGGCGACTTTTGTGTGTTACCTTGTCAGCACTTCCAGCTTGACTCAACGTCGCGGATTGTAGTACAAACGTCTAGTATTGCCGGCATGGTGAAATGGCATACACGGTAGACTCAAAATCTGCTGCTCGCGAGGGCGTGTGGGTTCAAGTCCCACTGCCGGCAAAATTTCCTTTCGCGGCTTGTGTTTTTGAGATAGTGCCTTTATAGTCCTTTTTATGGACAGCTTGGTATTTGCGCTAGAAAGTGTACTTCCTATCATTCTGCTTGCAGTTCTCGGGTATTTTCTGGGAAGGAAGAAATTTGTAGAACCGGGTTTCTCACCGTCCGTCACAAGGCTCACCTTCAATTTGTTCTTACCGGCAATGCTTTTTCAATCAATCTACGATGCCGATTTTTCCGTACTGTTTTCGTGGAAAATGATCCTCGTCACGATCGGAATTACGCTTGTATGCACGATACTGTCGATCCCGCTCTTAAAATTGGCAGAGCCCGATTTATATGAGCGCGCCACCATGGTTCATAGCTCTTTCCGTTCCAACTCGGTGATTATTGCCCTGCCGATCATTGCCAATATTTATGGCCAGACAGGCAAGAGCGAAGCGGCCATTCTGCTTGCATTCCTGCTTCCTTTTTCCAATATCTGCACGGTGCTCATTTTTTTGTGGGGCAATGGTAAGCTCTCCGAGGCAAAACCCCTGGAGATTATCAAGTCTATTCTTACAAATCCAATTACGATAGGAGTTTTGGCGGCCTTGCCATTTGCACTCCTAAGAATACACTTGCCGTTCTTTATTGAGAAAACCATCGACTATTTGGCTTCGATGACAGTGCCGATAGCCCTTTTGGATATGGGTATGGGGCTCGCAGGGCGGAAAATCGCGGCAAAACGCACCATGGTTTTCTCGTCTGTCTTCTGGAAAATCGTTGTAACCCCAATTCTCTTTGTTACAGCAGGGCTTTTATTTGGTATCAAGTCGCAGGATATGGCTATTCTTTTTCTGTTCGGTGCAGCGCCCACGGCGGTTTCTGCCTATGCTATGACCAAGGGCATGTCTGGGGACGCAGAATTGACAAGCGACATTATTCTGGCAACCACGGTCGGATCGGCGTTTGTGATGTCCTTTGGCCTTTTCGTGCTGAGATTCGTTCACCTCATCTAAAACGATTAGAACGATTAAAACGATGATCGACTATGGGATTCGCCGCGGTAGTATGCCTCAATAATGCAGGGTAAAGGTTACGTCCCAGAAGAATCGCTGTCCAGAAGGCATGTAACTAGTGTAGAGAGAGTCGGCAAAGGGGAACGTATATCCTGCATCGATGCCAAGATAGACATAGTCCATGACATCCAGCGCAAGGCCTCCTCCTGCAGAGAAAAGAAAGCCCTGTTTGTCCACCGACAGACTCTTGGCAAGGCCACTGTAATACCCAGCATCACCAAAAACATACATCATTGGATGCAACATTTCTTTTCCGAACAACGCCGGGCCGGCAAGCCGCAGCTCGGCGCTCGCAAGCGCCTTAGTGTTTGCCTCGTAGCCCCACTTTGGGTAGCCGCGGACCCCGCCACCCAGCCCCTTGTACGGCAGCCTGCCACCGAAACTTGTCAGCACATACAGCGGCACGTGTCGGCCAGCGGCGTAGTCCCCGGCAAAAAAGCCGGCGGCATACATGGCAAAGCCATCAGACCGGCCCGGCGCAGAGGCATACAAAGGTACATATCCAGTAACCTTCGCCGTAATTCTTGTAAACGAGGTACCACCAACAAAATCCAAGCCTTCCGGCGCATACTCAAAGGCAAACTCACCCTCTACGCCGCTTTTTGACTTCTCAACGGTCTCCTGAACAGTCGAGCCTCCCATCCCACCCAAGAACGAAAAGGCTAAGAGCCCATTGGCATCGCTAAAGATCTCGGTTGCAAGGGCTTGCGAATTTTTCTCGTAGCGTGTTCTGCCCAACACGAAAAAGTCCAAATAAGGCCCAGTGCTTCTTCCTGCTAGTCTATTGCGCAGCGTAACTCCTCCGTCCAGTTCCAGGTTGGGCCAGTTAAACCATTGAACACCGTCGAAATCTGTCGGGATCTCAATCGGAACACCAGTCTCGGTGTTTCTGAGAATCCTCCTGTCCTCGTACCCCCCGGCAACCCTCACATTGAAGAAAAGCCGCTGGTTTTTGGTCAGTATCCGTATATCGGCATCCGCGCCGGTAGGAATCGGAATTCCCGATGCGATTGCGTAATTAAAGCGAACATTATTGATTGTGAATTGCAGCCCCTTCGACTGAAAGCCCTGTGCCTCCAGAAAGGTTGGACTGAGTATGGCAATAATAATAATCGCAACTGCCATACTTCTGGTTCGAAAGCTCATAGTCCCCTCCTGAAAACGACACTACTTGTCAAAACTAGCACATTCCACGCTATACTTCAAATATGAGTAACGAAAAAGATCAGGTCAGCCCTCCTAAGGAAGACTCCTCCCGAT
>Ga0116192_1000451_pt1 | contig 31440 bp, 24 predicted proteins | sample AD_UKC113_MetaG_FD_89876 | JGI IMG/M metagenome (GOLD analysis project Ga0116192, IMG submission 89876) | Active sludge microbial communities of municipal wastewater-treating anaerobic digesters from Hong Kong - AD_UKC113_MetaG | ecosystem: Engineered > Bioreactor > Anaerobic > Digestate...
AGTAGGGAATGAAGTAGGACAGCCCGAGAAGGGCAAGGATGAGAACCGCGGTCAGGCCGAACAGGCCTACCAGGGTCATCTTTTCCGACTGCCTGGCGGAAGGGAGATTTTCAGATGGTTGAGGTTTCGCTGGGCTCATGAATCAAGAAATCCGTCGCTTTTGCAGAAGAACCGAGGACCGGGGCCATTGCGGTCCGCCGGGACGCTGAATCGACCTGCCGGGGAGACCTTGAACCGGGATGCTTATCGAAGGATCGTCCCCCCGGGGATGAAGTGGCCTCGAAGAAACTCGGCCGCCGGCAGTCGGCGCTGCCCTTCCAGTTGGAGCTCCCGGATGCACACCGTCCTTCCATCCCCCGCCACAACGAGCAGGCCCGCGCCGGTCTCCCCCAGCACTTCCCCCGGGGTTCCCGGACTGCTCAGGGCGGCAAGGGAAGCCTTGAAACACTTGACGCGCCGGTCTTCCCAACGGCAATGGGCCCCCGGCCACGGATCGAAGGCCCGAATCCTGTTGACCACCTCGAGCCCGGGCCGGGTCCAGTCGACCTTGAGCTCCTCTTTCCCGATGGGCGGTGCGTAGGTGGCGAGACCCTCGTCTTGGGGTCGGGCCACGATTCGTCCCCGTTTCCAATCCGGGAGAGTCTTCACCAGCAGGTCCGCCCCCACCTCCGCCAGCCTGTCGTGAAGCGACCCGAAGGTGTCGGACTCCTCGATGGAGATCGTTTCCCGGGAAAGGACGGGTCCCGTGTCCATCCCGGCATCGAGGAGCATGATGCTGACCCCCGTCGTCCGATCCCCCGCCAGGATGGCTCTCTGGATGGGGGCAGCCCCGCGGTAGGCGGGCAAAACCGATCCGTGAATGTTGAGCACCCCCAATGGGAAGAGATCGAGCAACTCCCGGGGAAGGATCTGACCGTACGCCACCACCACGGCACATTCGGCCCCGGTGGAGGCAATGGTTGCCACCGCTTCCGGGTCCCGAACCCTCGCGGGTTGGAAAACCGGAATTCCCGCCCCCTCGGCGAAAGCCTTCACCGGAGAAGGACTGGTCTTGCGTCCCCGACCCTTGGGTCGATCCGGCTGGGACACCACCAGCAGCACCGTTCCCTTCTCGGCCCCAAGCCTTCGGAGAGTCGGAACGGCAAAATCGGGCGTGCCGAAAAAAACCAGCTTCGGCAACTCCCGGTTCATGCCTGCCCTTCCTTCTGCTTCTTCTTCCACTTTCTCTTGAAAATATCTCGGGTGATCGGTCCCAGCCGGTCAATAAAGAGTTTCCCGTCCAGGTGATCCATCTCATGCTGCAACACGACGGCAAGCAATCCCGAGGCCCGGATTTCCACCGGCTTCATATCCCGGTCGAAGCCCCGGACCGTGATCTCTCCATACCGCTTTACGGCGGCAAAATACTCGGGCACGCTCAGACACCCTTCTTCGTAGACGATTTCTCCCTGGGACTCCGTCAGCTGCGGATTGACCAGGACAATGAGGCCGTCGTTGTTTTCGGGCTTCTGAAGATCGATGACCAGGACTCGCAGGGGCCTGCCCACCTGGTTGGCCGCCAGGCCGATCCCCGGAGCCCCGTACATGGTCTCCGTCATATCGTCGATGAGCCTTCGCACCTCGCGGTCCATTCGACCCACCTCCACCGCCTTTTTGCGCAAGATGGGATCGGGATACTTACGGATCTGCAAACAACCCATTCCTTGTCCTCGAACGGATCGATGGTCAAAAAACGTCACCGGTAAGCAAAAATCGGCATTTCTTCCCGGAGTTGCTCGGCCGAGCATACGCTCGACAGGTTATTCTAAATTTTTGGAGGCGGCTTTTCAATGCGTATGTCGCTCCATTTGCGGACCTGCGGGGCTCAGGCGCCCAGGCCGTCAATCTTTTGACGACAGGCAGGACAAGCGTGGTCCTCGTCGAGCCGGGTTCCGCAACGGCACATCCAGCCGACCTGCCGTGCGGGGTTCCCCACCATGAGGGCGTGGTCGGGAACGTCCCGAACCACCACGGCCCCGGCCCCGATGAAGGCATACCGTCCGATGGTGGTCCCGCAGACAATGGTGCAGTTGGCCCCCAGGGTGGCGCCCTTCTTCACCCGGGTCGGCCGCAACTCGTCCATGCGCCGGATGTGAGCCCGCGGGTTGTAGACGTTGGTGAAAACCATGGACGGGCCGCAGAACACCTCGTCTTCCAGGGTCACTCCCTTGTAGACGGACACGTTGTTCTGGATCTTGCACCCGTCCCCGATGGAGACCTCGGGTCCCACGACCACGTTCTGACCGATGCTGCAGTTTTTACCCACGATGGACCCGGAAAGAATGTGGCTGAAGTGCCAGATTTTTGTCCCCGTGCCGATTCTCACCCCCGGATCCAGGACGGCCGAAGGGTGAGCGAAGAAATCGGGCTCGACGGCGGGGGCTTCGGGGAGGGGCTTCCCCTCGGGGATGAAGGGGTCCTCGAGGGGCAAACCCGCGGGCACCCTCGTTTCTGCCGCTTCCAGCGGAGCATAGGAAGACGGTTCCCCTCCCGCCATGGATTTCACGGCGGCGATGGGCACACATTCTCCGTATCGATTGAGGGACCTCTGGGAAGCGTTGAGGACCCGAAGAACCGAGAGGCCTTCCTCCCCGTCGGTGGTGGGTCGTGCGCCCGTGCGGACGCATTGGAGAAAGTGCGCGCATTCCAGCTTGAGGGGTTCCGATTCCGGGAGCTCGACCCGCTCCGGATCGGCCTTGGCCGGAACCGGGACGCTCTTTTCCCAGCGGATCTCGTGAGCATAGAGGAGGAGCTTGTCCGACCACGGCTTGGTGTCGTCGAAGACCGCCATTTTGCGGTCCCCCACCACCACCAGCTTCTGTTCCTTGAAAGGATGGAGCCACGAAACGAAAATGTGCGCCTTGAGGCCCGAGGGAAACTCGAGGTGAGTGGTGGTCACATCGGCGATCTTGCGGTGAAGGTAGTTTCCCCCCGTGGCCAGAACGGTCTCGGGCTGTTCCTTGGCCAGGGAGAGAATCATGGAGATGTCGTGGGGAGCAAAAGACCAGAGGATGTTTTCCTCCCGGCGGATTTTTCCCAGGTTCAAACGGTGGGAATAGATATAGTTGATTCGTCCCAGTTCGCCCGAATCGGCCAGTTCTCGGAGGCGAACAAAGGCCGGGTGGTACTGGAGAAGGTGGCCGACCATGAGGGTGCGCTTTTGGCGGCGGGCCAGTCCGATGAGTTCCTCGGCCTCGGGTTCGCTGAGCACCAGGGGCTTTTCCACAAAGGCGTGCTTTCCCGCGAGAAGGGCCTCGCGGACCAGGGCAAAATGGGTCTCGGCGGGAGTGGCCACGACCACCGCGTCGATATCGTTTCGGGAAAGGGCTTCATTGAATGCCAAACACAGCTCGACCCGAGGGTAGCTCTCCTGCAGATGGGCCAGGAGGTCCTCGTTCTTGTCGCAAATCAGCCTCAAGGCCCCGAGCTGGGCATAGTTCCTCACAAGATTTCGACCCCAGTAGCCCGCCCCGATGACGGCAACGGCCGGTGCTTCCGCATTCTTCGGGGCAGATGGGGATTCCATTCCACACGATGACTGGTTCATAGGCGCTCCATGCATGGGTTCTCTGAGATGGGGAAAGGAGCGGGTGCCCAGAATCTCTCGCCGCAGAATGCATATCACAGATGCGGCTTATATTGGAACGAATTCTGCATAGTTCTACGGAGCACTCACGAACACCGATCTTCCCTGCGAGAAGAAACTGAGGGCCAACTTCCAGGAGAAAGTGATTTTGCACCGGGTCCTCCCCACCGAATCGGGTGGGGAATCCTGCGAGACACTATCGAGGCAAAGAACCATGAGAGAGGGCAAGCGAATCGGGGTTGTCGTTCCTGCCTACAATGAAGAGGCGCTCATCGGCCGCGTCATCGAGACGATGCCCGCCTTTGTGGACGGAATCTACGTTGTGGACGACTGCAGCAGGGATTCCACCTGTGAGAAAGTGCTCTCCTCCAAGGCCGGCATCTCGGAAAATCAAAGGCTTCATCTGATCCGACACGAAGCCAACCAAGGGGTTGGGGCTGCCATCACCACCGGGTACAGGAGGGCCGTCGAGGACGGCATGGAGGTCATCGCCGTGATGGCCGGAGATGCCCAGATGGACCCCGACGAACTGGATAAGATCGTGGATCCCGTGATCCGCGGGGAAGCGGATTACGTAAAGGGAAACCGGCTCTTTACCGGGCAGGCATGGCACTTGATTCCCAAGTACCGGTACATGGGCAACGCGTTTCTTTCCCTCCTGACCAAAGTGGCCTCGGGCTACTGGCACGTGGCCGATTCTCAAACCGGCTACACGGCCATCTCGGCCCAAACCCTTCGGTCCATTCCCCTGGATCTTCTCTACCCTCGTTACGGCTACCCCAATCACCTGCTGGTCATGCTGAACATTTACGAGCAGCGGGTCAAGGATGTTCCCGTGCGCCCCATCTACAACATTGGAGAGCGTTCGGGGATTCGGCTGCGCAAGGTGATTCCCCGCCTGTCCTGGCTGCTTTTGAAGTGTTTCCTGTGGCGGATGAAGGAGAAATATATCATCCGGGATTTCCACCCCCTGGTATTCTTCTACCTTATGGGATTCTCTCTTCTGCCCGTGGGCATGGTGTTCGGGACCTATCTGTTTATCCATCGCCTGCTCGACGGCCCCGTGGCCGCAACCAGTGCCTTGTTTTCGGTGTTTCTTGCGGTTACGGGCCTCCAAGCATTGTTTTTCGGAATGTGGTTCGACATGGAGTACAATAAAGAGCTCAAAGTCCGGTAAGGAAGCAACGAGGCGATTCTTTGCGATCGAAACTGCCGTGGAGAGGCTGATGAGGGGGAGCGGGACGCATGGATCCCGACCTCGGGCAGCATGAGGGGATGAGAGGACGTATGGATCTGAAGAACAAGAGATTCCTGTGTATCGGCGGTGCCGGGTTCATCGGTTCCCATACCGTGGACGCCCTTCTGAAAGAAGATGTGGCCGAGGTGCGCATCTTCGACAATTTCACCCGGGGAAGTCGGGAAAACCTGGCCGAAGCCCTCGAGGACCCCCGGGTGAGCGTGTTTCCTCTGGGAGGAGACATCCTCCATACGGACATCCTGGACGCCGCCATGGAAGGCATGGACGGCGTTTTCCATTTCGCCGCTCTTTGGCTGCTGCACTGCTACGATTTCCCGGAATCCGCTTTCGAGGTGAACATTCGGGGAACGTTCAACGTTTTGCAGTCCTGCATCCGGAAGGGGGTCAAGAGACTGGTCTTCTCTTCTTCCGCTTCCGTGTACGGAGACGCGGTCCGGGAACCCATGAATGAAGATCACGTTTACAACAACAAGACCTTCTACGGCGCGACAAAGATTGCCGGCGAGCACCTGTGCCGGGCCCTGTATCACCGGTATCAAGGCACGGATCGGCATTTCGATTACGTCGGTCTGCGATACATGAACGTCTACGGCCCCCGGCAGGACTACCACGGGACTTACATCACGGTCATCATGAAGATCCTGGACCGCTTGGACCAGGGTCTGCCTCCCATTCTGTATGGTGACGGCTCCCAGTCCTACGATTTCATCTACGTGGGCGATTGCGCCCGTGCCAATGTCTGCGCCATGAAGGCGGATTCCACGGACAGCTTCTATAACGTGGGGACCGGCAGGAAGACTTCCCTCAGGGAAATCGCGGAGCTCCTCCTGGAACTGACCGGATCCCGGCAGGAAATCCAATACGAAGAAGCCGGGCTCACTTTCGTAAAGAACCGGGTCGGCTGCCCCAAGAAGGCCCAATCGGAAATCTTTTTCACGGCCGATACCGACCTGCGCCGGGGACTCTCCCAGTTGATCCAATGGCGGGCCGGCCACAAGGAGCACGTGAAACGTCTCCGTGCAGGCAAGGGGTCGGTGCGCCCATGAAGCCGAAAAACATTCCCATCGCCGTCCCTCACCTCGAAGAGGAGGAATGGCTCGCCCTCCGGGAACCCCTCGAAACGGGGTGGCTCACCCAGGGACCGAAAGTGGCCGCTTTCGAAAAGGCGTTTGCCGCCCGCCATTCGGCAAAGCATGCCGTCGCGACTACCAGTTGCACCACGGCCCTCCACCTAATTCTTGCCGCCCTGGAGATCGGTCCGGGCGACGAAGTGATTGTCCCCGCCTTCACCTGGGTCGCCACGGCCAATGTGGTTCTCTACTGCGGGGCCGTTCCCGTCTTCGCCGATGTGGACCGCGCCACGTACAACCTCGACCCCGCGGAAATTCCCGGGAAGATCACTCCACGGACTCGGGCCGTCATCGTAGTACACCTTTTCGGGTTGTGTGCCGACGTGGATGCCGTCGCCAAGGCCGCCCCGGGGATTCCCATCCTCGAGGACGCCGCCTGTGCGGCCGGCAGCACCTATCGGGGGCGTTCCGCCGGGTGCCTGGGAAGCGCGGGAGCCTTTTCCTTTCATCCCCGCAAGGTGATCACCACCGGTGAGGGAGGCATGATCACGACGAATTCCGAGGAACTCGCCCAAAAGCTGACCGTTTTGAGAAATCACGGGGCCGGGATTTCCGAGGAAGAACGACACCGCGGCCCACGCCCTTACCTGCTGCCTGAATTTAGCCATTTGGGTTTCAATTACCGGATGACGGATCTTCAAGGGGCCCTGGGCCTGGTCCAACTCGGGAGACTGGACGGGCTCATCGCCCAGCGTCGCCAATGGGCCGAATACTACAACCGGGCACTCGGGGGCATCCCGTGGCTTCATCTTCCCGTGCCGCCCCCGGGCTACGGCACCAATTGGCAGTCCTATGTCTGCAGGATCGATGCAGGGGCCCCCTGCTCCCGCAACGAGATCATGGAAAAGCTGCAGTCTCGGGGCATCAGTACCCGCCCGGGGACCCATTGCGTCCCCACCCTGGATTACTACCGGCGCCGGTTCGACCTGCGCCCTGAAGACGTGCCCGTCGCCTGGGATAGCGAACACCAGACCATCGCTTTGCCGATTCACAGCCGGATGAGCCCGCAGGATTACGACCGCGTGGTCGAGGCCCTTCGGGAGCTGGGTTGACGCCTATGTGCGGATTTGTCGGGGTGTGCAATCGCAATGGGGAGCCGATTCCCCATGTGTTGCTCAAAGAGATGACCCGGGTGATTGCCCACCGCGGACCGGACGGGGAAGGTCATTACCTGGACGACTCCGTGGCCTTGGGACACCGTCGACTGGCCATCATCGATCTGTCCCCGGCGGGTCACCAGCCGATGACCAATGAAGACGGCAATGTCGTGCTGGTCTACAATGGGGAGCTTTACAACTATCAGAAGCTTCGGGCTCAGCTTGTCGCATTGGGACATCGTTTCCATTCCCAGACCGACTCGGAGGTGGTGGTCCACGCCTACGAGCAATGGGGACCCGGATGTCTGGAGTATTTCAACGGGATGTTTGCGTTCGCCGTCTGGGACCGCACCCGGAGGCGCCTCTTCCTGGCCCGGGACCGGTACGGCATCAAACCCCTGTATTGGTATGCCCAAAACGGGCTTTTTCTTTTCGCCTCCGAGGTCAAGGCCATCCTGGTACACCCTCGAGTCTCCCCGGAAGTATGCTACCCGGCCCTCAATGAATACTTCACTTTTCAAAACATCTTCTCGGATCTTACCCTATTCGAAGGCATCCGCTTGCTGCCGCCCGGGAGCAGCCTCACCCTGGACGTGCGCGAGGGGACCGGGCCGGTCCTGCACAAGTATTGGGACTACCCGTTCGATGGGGGAAAGCTGAACCTTTCTCCCCGTGAAAGTGCCGACGAGCTTTTCCGGTTGTTTATCCAGGCGGTCACTCGGCAACTGGTCAGTGATGTTCCCGTTGGAGCCTATCTGAGCGGGGGAATGGACTCGGGGGCCATTACCGCCACCGCCGTTCGACATCTTCCCCGGTTGACGACCTTCACCGGCGGATTCGATCTCACGTCCGCATCCGGATTGGAGCTGGCTTTCGACGAGAGACCCGTGGCTGAAATGATGGCCAACCTCTTCAAGACGGAACACTACGAAGTGGTCATGCACGCCGGGGACATGGAATGGGTGCTGCCCGAGCTCATCTGGCACCTGGAAGACCTGCGTGTGGGCCAATCCTACCCCAATTATTATGTCGCCCGACTTGCGGGCAAATTCGTCAAGGTCTCCCTGGCCGGGACCGGCGGAGACGAGCTCTTCGGGGGCTATCCCTGGCGCTATTACCGATGCCTGGATAATGCCTGTCGCGAGGACTACTTCAAGCGCTACTATGACTTCTGGCAACGTCTTGTCCTGGACAATGAAAAACCCCGTCTATACAATTCCGATACTCGAAGGGGAATCGGGGACCATTCCACCTTCGAGGTCTTCCGACGCGTATACGACCAATGGACCCTGCCGCTTAGGGAAAACGGCGATTATGTGGATGCGTCCCTGTACTTCGAGCTGAAGACGTTCCTGCACGGACTGCTGGTGGTCGAGGACAAGCTCAGCATGGCCCATTCCCTCGAAACACGGGTCCCCTTTCTTGACAACGACCTGGTGGAATTTGCCGTCCGGATCCCCGCGCACCACAAAATTCGGGACCTCCAGTGCGCGGCACCCATGGATGAAAACCTGCCGGGAAAGCGCAAGCTCTACGACCTGCAGACAGCCAACGGGAAAGTCGTGTTGAGGGAGGCCATGAGCCGGATCGTCCCCCGGGAGGTCATTCAACGTCACAAGCAGGGGTTCAGCGCTCCGGATGCCAGTTGGTTTCGGGGGGAGAGCATCGATTACATCAATCGGCTTCTCAGGAACCCCAAGGCCCTCATTTATGAATTTCTGAACCCTGCCTTCGTGGGGGAAGTCTTGGACCAGCATTGTTCCGGCAAGGTCAACCGGCGTCTTCTCATATGGTCGCTGTTGAGCTTCGAATGGTGGTGCCGCTGTTTCCTGCACGAGCCTTACTCCAAATGGAGGCCCCATCCGGCAGGCGAGACCCGACGAGGAGTGAGGATGTGACGCCCGCAGCCCGCCTGTTTGAGTCGTTGCGGCACCTCTATGAAAAGCACCGGCTTCGCATGAAGAAGAGGTGGGATCGGGACCTTCCGTTCGACGAACTGCTTTTCGACCGATTCCAGCGTGCACGAAACCTTGGTTTCGGCGAGGGATCCAGCGTCTACCACAACAGCTATGTTTATGGGGACGTGAAAGTGGGAAGATCCACCTGGATCGGTCCGTTTACCCTGCTCGATGGGACCGGAGGACTGGAAATAGGGGACTGGTGCAGCATCAGCGCCGGGGTGCAGATTTATACCCACGATTCCGTAAAATGGGCCTTGTCCGGAGGGAAACTCCCTTACGAGCGCAGCCCCGTCAGGGTCGGAAACCGTTGCTATATCGGCAGCAAGACGGTCATTGCCAAAGGAGTGACCATTGGGGACCAATGCGTCGTCGGCGCATGTTCCTTTGTCAACAAGAGTCTGCCTCCCAATTCCATCGCTGCGGGGATCCCCTGCAAGGTGATCGGAACGGTGCGGACCGACGACGAGATCTCCTTCCATTACCACCAAGTACCCGAATCTTCTTGATCCCCCGGGGTCACAGGATGCTCCCATGCGAATCTGTTGGGTCACCACCTCTTTTCCCCGGTTTGTCGGGGATCATTCCGCAACGTTTCTTCTCACTCTCGCCAAGCACCTCGTGAGGAAGGGGGTCGATCTGACGATTGTGGCCCCCCACGAAGGGGGACTCCCGGAAGAGGAGACTCTCGAGGGAGTCCGTGTCTGCAGGTTTGTCTACTGGCTCCCGCGCCGGTCGCAAGCGTTGGCTTACGGACACGGAATTCCCGACAACATCCGGCGAAACCCGTCGGTAGGCCTCCAGGTTCCTCCATTTCTGGCGTCGGCTGCGCTGAAGGTCCTCTCCATGGCCCGAGGGGCGGACGTCCTCCACGGATTCTGGACCCCGAGCGCCTTCCTGGCCGTCCCGGCGAAGAAGAGGTACGGAATCCCCCTGGTCACGACCCTTCTGGGCAGCGACATTCGCAACGGGCCGAAGACGGTCAACAGGATTGCCCTCCATTTCTCCGACGCCGTTGTCTGTGCGACAGAAGAGATGGCCGCCTACCTGAGAACCTACCCGGTAAAGGTCCCGGTTTTTGACGTGAAGCAGACAAACCTCGTGGACCCCGACCGTCTGCGCTCAGGGGATTCCCTCGAACCCGACTTGCTGGAATGGATCGGGAAGGGTTCCGCGTTGATTACCCTGGTGGCCCGCCTAGTGGATTTCAAGGACCCCGTGGGATTCGTGCACGCCATGCCGTATATCCTCCAAGAGCATCCCGGCACCCGTTTCCTGATCATCGGGGACGGTCCTCTGTTCGAGCCCTTGGAGACACTGATCCGGTCGATGAATCTCACGAGTTGCGCACGACTGACCGGACACAGAACCGACATCGGCTCTTTCCTAGAACGCTCCACCGTCTTTGTAGCCAACAGCCCCGTGAGCAATTGTTACAGCTGTGCCGTTTTGGAAGCGATGTCCGCCGGAGTCCCTTGCGTTTTGACGGATGCGGGCGACCCTCGAGGTACCTTTCGAGGCTACGTGGAATTGGCTCGGCCCAGAGATCCCCGGTCCCTTGCGCAAGCCGTGAACACGCTCTTGTCCGACGAGGAACAACGTCGGCATCGGGCTGCGACTTCCCGGCAATTCCTCCTGGATCTGGGGTTTGGTTCCGAGGTCGTGCTTCGGCAGACGATGGAGATTTACGAGGCTCTCCGTCGAGACCCCAAACTCCCGGATCGGCTCTCGATTCCCAGAGTCGACCTATCCCCCGGCATCTAGACCGTGCGACGCACTGAACATGGGCACGCACTTCAAATCAACCTGGGTCAAAGGGCTTAAGAGATCGCTTCTGGCCCTGACCCTCGTGTTTGTGGGATTTGCCCTCTACCGATCCGTTCTCAACGCCGACTGGTCACTGGTGGAGGTCCGCCCGGGCCGGCTGTTTCTCGGGTTTCTCCTGATCGCGGTGTCCACCGTCGTCGGATCATGGATCCTCGGCTATATCTATCGGAACCTGGGTTTGCAGTTGACTCCCTGCCAGGCCCTCGAGCTACTCACCGTCCCCGCTCTGGGCAAGTATGTGCCCGGCAAATTCCTGTCCATAGCCGGACACGCAGCCATGGCCCTTTCCTTCGGCATTCCCTTGCCCGCAGGGACCGTCGCCGTCGGCGTAGCGACCAGCATAGGGCTGGCTGCATCGACCCTGCTGGGGCTCCTGGTTTTCCTCCTGTCGCCGGATTCTTTCCAAGGCCTGGTCCGAATCGGTTGGCCGGAATGGGGAATCCTCCTCGCCCTCTTGTTCCTGGTTTTGTGCCCCGGATTGTATCGGCAAGTCCTCCAATTCTTTCTTCGAATCTTCAAGCATCCCCCCCTTCCCTTCCATCTCTCCTTCGGGACCCTCGCGCTTCTGTTGACGACCAACATGCTCCAGGCAGGTCTGCACGTTACGGGGTTTGCCTTTGTGGTCACGGGAATGCTTCACCTGCCGGTCCACGCATTGCCGACCATCGGGGGGGCCCTGTGCCTTGCCAACGTCGTCGGTTTCCTGGCCCTTTTCGCCCCGGGCGGAATCGGGGTACGCGAAGGAATCCTGTTGTTGCTTTTGAGTCCTTCTTTGGGGGATGCCCCGGCAGGATTTGTCGCCGTGGCCACACGCCTGATCCAGGTCGCCGCAGACCTGCTGGCCGCTTCCATGGGAGCAACGGTTGCCGGGGTGGAGCGGCGCCGAAACGAGAGGTCCGACCCAGCCCAAGCCCCCATGCAGGCAGGACGGACCGGCAAACCGCCCAGGGCCTGATTCGAAACGCCCTCGGGATTCGAGGTGTCGATTCTTGTCATCCGACCGACGTATTTTGTCAGTCTTCGGGTCTCCAGGCGTCCCACCCACAGGTGGCTGCAGGGATATATCGACCCTGTGGGCCGCCAGGGCCACCGCGGCAAGCGGAGGTTTTCCCCGTGAGTTGAGCGATTCCGAGAGCACCAGGGCCTTATGCCCGCGAAGGCGGTCATCTGTTGGGCATGCACGCTCTTTCCGGCTTCCAGCCTGCGCGGAAATGACGAAACGGGCTTCGTGCCCATCCAATCGCTCAATCCTGGTTTCCCGTCTTTGGGAACCCGCCGGACGCGGCCGTCGCCGTGAATAGCTCGGGACAATGGGGGAATAGACCATGGGCTTCCCATCTGTGGGTCCGGTTATTTCCCACTTTTTTCTTCAAGGGAGGGTGGGAAAGAGCCGATCCTTCTCGAAGGAATCAGGCTCAATTCTTGCTTCATAACCGGGGATCAACAAGGTCACCCAGCCATGCGTAACCCGTCGGCGGATATGGAACAACTTCACGGGAAAGGAGGGAGGAAGCGCACCAGAGACCGGATTTACCCGATCACGGGGAGTCATTTCAGGAAACCTTCAAACGAAAGGAGGAACCAAGATGTTCATTAAGATGAAAGAGAGCAAAGGTTTTACCCTGGTGGAACTGATGATCGTCGTGGCCATCATCGGGATCCTGGCGGCCGTGGCCGTGCCTTTTTACCAGAGGTACGTGCAGAAGTCCCGGCTGACCAGCTTGGCCTTCCCCGCCATGCACTCCATTGAGACCAACCTCGCGGGCTACTTCGCCATTCGAAACACCTTTGCCGGTGTGTCCATGACCGCAATGATCCAGGATGCGGAGATGACCTGCATCGTGAAGAACCCGACATGGGACCAAAACTCAAGACTTCTCACTTTTGTCATCAATACTCAAGCCAGCTGTCCCAACCTGGCCCAGTTTGCCGGAAGAACCATCACCGCGAGAGCAAGTGTGACGGGAAACAAGATCCAAACCTGGGTCCTGGGAGGGGCCATCGCCAACGAGCTTGGCTTGAAATAGCCCCTCTTCCTCCCGTGAAACCAAAGGAAGGTTGTGGCGAGATGCGCACAACCTTCCTTTTCTTTGTGGTTCCACCTCATTTCAGGAACGGTCATGGAAGAAAGAAATCCCATCTTCACGCAGAATAAGAAGCTCTACTTGGCGGCTTTGGGGGTCGTCTGCCTGATGGTCTTTGCGGCGTACTGCAACACCTTTTATGCTCCCCCCGCCCTGGACGATTTCCATTCTTTCATCGACGAACCTGCAGTGAGGATCAACAGCTGGTCCATCGAGGACCTGCGGCGGCTTTCCACCACGATGTTCGGTTGGAGTCGATGGCTTCCCATGATCAGTTTCAGTTTGGACATCTGGGTGGGGGAGGGAAGCCTGTTCCAATTGCACTTAACGAATTTGCTCATTCATATTTCTACCTTCCTGGCGGTCCTTTTTCTCGTTTTCGCCCTGTCCCGCCACGCCAAGGAGTGCCCGTCTACTTCGGAATCCCTACCCGATCCGTCGACCCTCGCGTTGTGGGTCGCCGGGTTGTGGGCCCTGAACCCCGTGCATACCAGCGCCGTCACCTACCTGGTTCAGCGCATGGCAGCAATGATGGCGCTTTTCTTTGTTTTGAGCGTCGCCTTTTACGCGGCCGGGCGCTTGTTGATGCTGCGCAGAGGAGGGTTCAGCGCCAAGGCGGGCCTGTGCTTTCTGCTGAGTTTCTTGACCATGATCATGTCGTTTTTTTCCAAGCAGAACTCCGTCATGCTGCCGTTCACGCTGGTGTGCGTCGAGACCTGGTTCTTCAGACCTCAACTCCCCGGGGAAGTATGGAATTTCCTGAAGCGCCGTCGAATCCTGTCCCTCATCGCCCTGGGAATTATATTGATCGTTTTGTACTACAAGATTCCGCCGTTGCTGGTGGGCTATTCCCATCGTCACTTCACCCTGACCCAGCGTCTCCTCACCGAGCTTCGAGTCGTGGTCTGGTATATTTCGGTGATCCTCTGGCCGAACCCGGGAAGGCTCTCGTTGGAACACGACATCCCCTTGTCCACATCCCTGATTCACCCTCCCTCCACCCTGGCTTGCCTTCTGGTTCTCGTGTCCATGATCCTGTGGGCGGTGCGCAAGCGTCAACGGTTCCCCCTGGCTTCCTTCGGCATCGTGTGGTTTTTCCTGAACCTGGCGGTTGAGTCTTCGTTCCTGCCCCTCGAGCTTGTTTTCGAACATCGTGTGTATCTGCCTTCGGTAGGCCTCATGCTGAGTCTGGTCGTGTTGGTGTACACGGGGGTACGGAAAGCTGTGCCCGAGGCACCGCGGGAAACTTTTCTCAAGCTGGGATGGTGCCTTGCGGCCATCCTTGCATCCGCCCTCACCCTGGCGACCTTCTCACGAAACACCGTCTGGGAGAACTCCGTGGACCTGGCCCGGCACGACGCCCAGGTGAACCCCAACTGTCCCCGGGCTCACGTGAACCTGGCCGTGGCGCTCAATCGGGCCCACCGGTTCGAGGAAGCTCTTGAGTCGGCCTACAAGGCCCTCGAGGTCACCAGGCCCAACTACGAAGCGTATTCCGTCGCCGCCAATGCCCTCGTCATCGCCCATTCCCAGTTGGGGAATTATGAAACCGGCATCCGTGAGGCGGAGCGAATCCTCCGAGAAACCCCGCCAAAGGCCGACGCCGGAGCGGCACCCCTTGCACTGATCAATATCGGCCGGGCCCACCGGAAGATGGGGAACTTGGAGCAGTCCTACCAGGCCGCCAGGCGCGCCCTGACCACCCATCAAAGACTCACTCCCCAGAAGATTCCGGAATTCGAATTGCTGGTCATGTCCCTGCTCTCCGATGTGTATGTCGACGCCAGGGAGGGAAACATTCCCGTGGATTTTGACGAGGACGGGGAACCGGATTCGCTCGAGATGCCCAGGATCGTCTGGATGGCCGAGCAATTTCACAAGTGGAATGACCGGGAAACTGCGCGAACCCTTCTGACACAGGCGGCTGCGGACCATCCGGACGACCTACGCTCGGCCGAACTCCTGAGCCAATACCGGAGGGAGGACGAGATGAACCGTATCCAAGAGGAAAAGAAGGACTTCACCAGCAAGTATCTACGCTGGCCGTCGGATCGCTTCCGGGCCTGCATGGCCATCGCTTTTCTAACCGAAAAGAAGAAACTCCCCTCCTTTTTTGCCGGCATCGGCGAAGCGGCCCTGGACTATGCCCTTCGGCTCCGGCCCGACTCCGCGGACGCTCATCTGCTCAAGGCTTGGTTCTGCTACAACCAGGACAAATCCGAGGAAGCGATCGGCCGGGCACAAAAGGCCCTCGCGCTGGATCGCGACTATGCCCGGGCCTGGCTGGGACTGGGCTTCTTCCTGGCCAAGGCCGGCCGGACCGAAGAAGCCTTGGATGCGTTTCAGAAATGCCTGGACCTCTACCCGGGGAACCCGGACCGGGTGGCCATCACCACCATCGCGGCGGAGCTCAAATCCAAATTTGAGGGAAGGCAGGCGGTCAACGATCCCAAGCGGGAATCATCGGCCCGAAGACCCTCGCCGGAAGGCTTTCACCCCGGTTAGCCCGTCCCGGGATCGCTTTTTTCCTCGGCTGCGCGATTAGGACGTTCCCATGGCCGGAGCGGGTTGCGGCGGGTCGTCGCAGCCCCTCTTTTTTTTGTCTGCGGTCCGGAGCCGGGCGCTTTTGATCCATTCTTTTCTTGCGGTTTTCCTCGGGAAATGCGAATTTATCGAGCGCATGCGTTTTCCCATGGCCATCGAGAGGATTCACACGAAAGGAGCCGCTCCATGAAGACGACGCCTTCCCTTTGGGAACGTGGTGCCGCAATTGCGGCTTTGTGTTGCTTCTCCGGGATCCTTTTCTCGTTTGCCGGCACGGCCGCCGGGACCACCCCCCCGGAGGCGGCCGTTCAGACTCCCTCGGAGGCAGCCGGTCCCCCGGAGGAAGCCTCTCCTCCCGTACCCAAAGAGACCAAGGGACCCAAGGGGACCGAAGAAGCCCTGCAGAGTAGGGTCAAGGAAGCCCTCCTGCGGGAATCCTTCTCCTATCCCACCGGCGATCTGTTGGATCCTTTCATTCCTTTCATTTCCGCCGTGGAAACCCCGCCCCCCCAGATCGCGAGCAAAGAGGAAACCGACACCGAGCTGCCTCCCGAGCAACAGAGGCCCCTCACTCCGTTGCAGAAGATGACCCTGGCCGAAATCGAGAAGGGGCTCCGGGCGATCACCTGGGGGGACCTGGGCCGCAAAGCCATTATCGAAGACGCGGCCGGAAAGGGCTATATCGTCGGCATCGGGACGCCCGTGGGGGACAAGAACGGCGTGGTGACCCAGATCTTCAACGATCGCCTGGTCATTCAGCAGGAAGTTTGGGATCGGCAGTCCAAGAAGATGGTGGCCGTGAATTCCGTGGTGAGAATCAAGAAGGCCAAATGAGCCGGGACCGGCGGGAATCGCCCGTTATTTCCAACGGAAAAACGATAGGAGGACCATCACCGCACCGGTGCTGATGGCGGTGTCCGCAACGTTGAACGCGGGCCAATGGTAGGTGCCCACGTAGAAATCCAGGAAATCGACCACTTCCCCCAACCAAACCCGATCCACGAGATTTCCCGCCGCTCCTCCCAGGATCAACGAATAGGCCGCCCGCACCCACCGGTCCCGGGGGGAAAGCTTCCGATACGCATAGAACAAGATCCCCATGACGAGGAGAGTCAGTCCCACCAGGAAGACCAGGCGCAGGGAGGAGTGGGCCCCGGCCAGGAGACTGAAAGCCGCTCCCGTATTTCGAACGTGGACCAGGTTGAAAAGGCCCGGCACGATTTCCCGCATGGTGTGAAGGGGCATCCACTCCCGGACCATGGCTTTGGTGAGCTGATCCAGGAGAACGACTCCACCCATCACCGGCACCAGTAACTTCATGAGCCGTTGTCCTTCCGCTTTCCCGCATTGCCTGTCCCACGGCCGCTCTATCCCGTCAGAACCCCGTAACACCGCTCGCACAGGCTCGGGTGATCGAAAAACTCCCCTACCCTTTCCGAATGGACCCAGCATCGCTCGCACTTGGCGCCGGGGGCAGGTTTCACGGCAATCTTCAGTCCCTCGACCTCCTGTCCCTCTACTGCGTCCTCGAGGTCTTCCCCTGCGAAAACCACCCGGGATACGATGAGAACGGAGCGCATCAGGCCCTCCCCGCCGCGCAACATCTCTTCATAGGAGGCAGGAAGCCTCAAGGAGACCTGGGCATCGAGGGCGTGGCCGATCTTCTTGGCCTGGCGAGCCGCTTCCAACGCCCGGGACACATCCGCCCGCAAAGCCAGGATCTTTTGCCACCGCTCGTTGAGCACCTCGTTTCGGTACTCGGCTTTCTCGTCGGGAAGAGGCTCCATGTGGACGGATTCCCCCGAATGACCCGGAAGGTGCCGCCAGGCCTCTTCGGCTGTGAAGGAAAGAATGGGCGCCATGAGCCGCAGGAGGGCGGATAGAATCTCGTAGAGCACCGTTTGAGCCGACCTTCGAGCCTTGCTGCCGGCAGCGGACGTATACAGGCGGTCCTTGAGTATATCCAGGTAAAAGGCGCTCAGGTCCACCACGCAGTAGTTGTGGATCGAATGGTACACCCGGTGAAATTCGAAGCGGTCGTAGGCGTTTCGAACCCGCTGCACCAGGTCCTGGAGCTGGTGGAGGGCAAACTGATCCAACTCCTCCATCTCCTCGTACGGGAGGGCATCGGAAGCTCGATCGAAATCGTAGAGGTTTCCCAGGATGAACCGACAGGTATTTCGGATTCGTCGGTAGGCCTCGCTCAGTCGCTTCAGAATATCGGGCGAAATCCGGATGTCGTCCCGGTAATCCTCCGCCGAAACCCACAGCCTCAGGACCTCCGCTCCGTACTGGCGGATGATTTCCTCGGGGGCGATGACGTTGCCCAGGGACTTGGACATCTTGTAGCCCTGACCGTCCACTACGAATCCGTGGGTGAGCACGGTCTTGTAGGGAGCCGCGTTCCGGGTCCCCACCGCAGCCAGCAGGGAGGAATGAAACCATCCCCGGTGCTGATCGCTCCCCTCGAGATAGAGGTCCGCCGGCGACCGCAGATAAGGCCGAGCCTCGAGGACCCCGGCATAGGACACTCCCGAGTCAAACCAGACATCCAGGATGTCCATCTCCTTTTTGAGCCGCCTGCCTCCGCACCCGGTGCACTTGGCGTTTTCGGGCAGGAGCTCTTCCGCGGATCGCTCGAACCAGCAGTCCGCTCCTTCTTTCTCGAAGAGCGCCGACACGTGGTCGAAGACTTCTGGGGCGGCCAGCACCCCGCCGCAATCTTCGCAGGTGAAAACGATGATGGGCACCCCCCAGGATCGCTGGCGGGAGATGCACCAATCGGGTCGATTGGCAATCATGTTGTGGATGCGCTCCCTGCCCCACGACGGGACCCACTGCACTCGATCGATCCATTCCAGGGCCTTTTGGCGCAGGTCGTTCTTCTCCATGGAAATGAACCACTGCTCCGTGGCTCGAAAAATGACGGGTTTCTTGCAGCGCCAGCAACACGGGTAGCTGTGGGTGATCCGAGTCTCCAGGAGCAGGTTCCCCGTTTCCTTGAGCTTGGCAACCACCGAGGGATTGGCGTCGAAGACGAACTGCCCGGCAAAGAGCGGCACCTCGGGAGTGAAGGCCCCGCCGTCGTCCACGGGGGAGTAGACCTCGAGCCCGTATTCCAGGGCCATATCGTAGTCTTCCCGACCGTGACCGGGGGCCGTGTGCACGCACCCGGTACCGGCATCCAGGGTGACGTGGGTCCCCAGGATGAGGACCGAATCGCGATCCAGGAACGGGTGACGACATCGGAGCCCGCGAAGCTCGTCGGCCCGGAAGGTCCTCAAAACCCGGTATTCCCCGACGTTGAGGATCTTCATGCAGGATTCGAGGAGGCCTTCGGCCAGGATCCACGCTTCATCGCCCACTTCCACCGCCACGTACTCGAAATCCGGGTGAAGGGTGACGGCCAGGTTTGCGGGAATGGTCCAGGGGGTGGTGGTCCAGATGAGAACCGATGCGGCCCTGCCCGCCAGTTCGGGGAATGCGTCCCGGCCTTCGGCTCGCAGGGGGAACTTCACGTAGATCGAGGGCGAAACGTGGTCGTGGTATTCCACTTCCGCTTCGGCCAGGGCCGTTCGGTCCAAGGCACACCAGTAGATGGGCTTCTTGCTGCGGATCACGCTGCCGTTGACGAAAAACCGCCCCAGTTCCCGGGCGATGACGGCTTCATAATCATAGGACATGGTCAAATACGGATGGTTCCATTCCCCCAGGACCCCCAGCCGCTTGAACTCCTCCCGCTGAATGTCGATGAACTTCTCGGCGTATCGGCGACATTCCCGGCGAATCTGCACCTGAGTCATGGATTTCTTCCGGGGCCCCAGTTCCTTGTCCACCTGGTGTTCGATGGGAAGGCCGTGACAGTCCCATCCGGGAACGTAGACGGCATCGTAGCCGCTCATCTGGCGGGCTTTGACGATCATGTCCTTGAGGATCTTGTTGAGAGCGGTGCCCAGGTGAATATGGCCGTTGGCGTAGGGAGGACCATCATGGAGGATGTAAGGAGGACGCCCTTGACCCTGCTCCCTCAGTTTTTCATAAAGCCCCATGGTTTCCCATTGGCGAAGGATTTCCGGCTCGAGCTTGGGAAGGTTCGCCTTCATGGGAAAGGCCGTTTGAGGCAGGTTCAGCGTGTTCTTATAGTCCATGGTCCCTTCTCCCTGGCAAAAATGGTGAGCTCCTGCTGCTCCGGCGGGTCCCCCCGGAGTCCTCGGTCGGAGCGGACCCCGTGAGAACCGCCGGAACGGGCTGAGAGCACGGGGCGCATCCCCCGAACCCAGCTCGAGGGAATCCTTTCCGGACAAGCTCCTCGAGGGGCCCACGGGGCGATGGGCGAAACCGATCTTTTGGGCCCCGCCTCCCGGGTTCCCGGAGAGGTTTTTCCTTAACACACCCTCCAGACAAGTCAAGTGCTTACGCGGCAGGGCCCCCCCCGGGGACCTCGTCCCGCCTCCCGTTGCCCGCAGTTCCCGGTGCCGGGTACGGCTTCCCCGGTGAGCCTTTGCACCCATGGCGGGTCGGTTACGGAGAACTTTCCGCAGGGAGCGCAAAATGGAAAAACCCTCTCCCCCCGAGGGTATCGGGAAGAGAGGGTCCGTTGCCCGTTGACGACGGAAGATGCGCTCGAGGAGGCGCCGACGGCTCCGTGGTCATGGAGAAAATGCGAAACCCCGGAAATCCGCCTTTTTCTTCCGACGAAAGAAAGGTCTCTAGTACATGCCTCCGCCGTGGGGCATTCCGCCCATGCCGCCGGGCACGGCAGGTTCCTTCTCCTTGGGGATCTCGGAAACCATGCATTCGGTGGTGAGCATCAGGGCGGACACGCTGGCGGCATTCTGCAGCGCCGACCGGGTCACTTTGGTGGGATCGATGACCCCGGCTTCGATGAGGTCCTCGAATTGGTTGGTTTCGGCATTGAAACCGAAGGAACCGGTTTGACCCTTGAGCTTCTCGACGACCACGGAGCCTTCTTCGCCGGCGTTCTGGGCGATCTGGCGAGCGGGCTCTTCCAGGGCGCGCCGGACGATGTTGAGGCCCAGCTTCTCGTCCCCTTCCAGGGAAAGGGCCTGCACCGCCGGGAGACAGCGCAGGTAGGCCACTCCGCCGCCGGGAACGATGCCTTCTTCCACGGCCGCCCGGGTTGCATTGAGGGCGTCTTCCACCCGGGCCTTCTTTTCCTTCATTTCCGTCTCGGTGGCGGCCCCAACACTGATCACCGCGACGCCGCCCACCAGTTTTGCCAGCCGTTCCTGGAGCTTTTCACGATCATAGTCGCTGGTGGTTTCCTCGATCTGGGTGCGGATCTGGCGAACTCTTCCCTCGAGGGACTTGCGGTCTCCGGCACCGTCCACGATGGTGGTGTTGTCCTTGTCGACACGGACGGTCTTGGCCTTGCCCAGGTCCTGGAGTCCCACGTTCTCGAGCTTGATGCCCTTTTCCTCGCTGATGACCTGGCCGCCCGTGAGGATGGCGATGTCATCGAGCATGGCCTTGCGTCGATCCCCAAAGCCCGGGGCCTTGACGGCACAAACCTGGAGGGTCCCGCGGAGCTTGTTCACCACCAGGGTTGCCAGGGCTTCTCCTTCCACATCCTCGGCGATGATCAGCAGGGGCCTTCCCATCTTGGCGATTTGTTCGAGGACGGGGAGCAAGTCTTTCATGCCGCTGATTTTCTTCTCGTTGATGAGGATGAGGGGCTCGTTGAGAAGGACTTCCATTTTCTCGGGGTCGGTGACGAAATAGGGGGAAATGTAGCCTCGGTCGAACTGCATGCCTTCCACCACTTCCAGGGTGGTCTCCATGGACTTGGCTTCTTCCACGGTGATGACCCCTTCTTTGCCCACCTTGTTCATGGCTTCGGCGATGATGTTGCCGATGGTGGAGTCGTTGTTGGCGGAAATGGTGCCGACCTGGGCGATCTCTTTCTGATCCTTGGTGGGCTTGCTGATCTTCTTCAACTCGTCGACCACCACCTGGACGGTCTTTTCGATCCCCCGCTTGAGGGCCATGGGGTTAGCCCCGGCGGCCACGAGCTTCGAGCCTTCGTAGTAGATGGACTGGGCGAGAATGGTGGCCGTGGTGGTGCCGTCCCCGGCGACGTCGCTGGTCTTGCTGGCCACCTCTTTGACCATCTGGGCACCCATGTTCTCGAACTTGTCTTCCAGTTCGATTTCCTTGGCTACGGTCACGCCGTCCTTGGTCACGGTGGGACCGCCGAAGCTCTTGTCGATGACCACGTTGCGACCCTTGGGCCCCAAGGTGACCTTTACGGCATCGGCAAGAGTATTCACGCCCTTGAGCAGGGATTCTCGCGCTTTGACATCATAGATCAGTTGTTTTGCCATGAACCGTTCCTCCGTAGAGTTTTGTTGGGATCAGAAGACGGGATGAAAGAATCGCCGGGTCTATTCAATGACCGCCAGGATGTCATCTTCCCGCATGATGAGGAGCTCTTCGCCTTCCACCTTGATCTCGTTGCCGGCGTATTTGCTGAAGAGCACACGATCGCCCGCTTTGACGTCCAGTGGTCTTCGGCTGCCGTCCTCCATCAGCTTTCCGTTGCCGACGGCGAGGACTTCTCCCTGCACGGGTTTTTCCTTGGCGGTGTCGGGGATGATGATTCCCCCGGCCGTCTTCTGTTCTTCCTCGGTTCGCCTGACCACAACTCGATCATTGAGCGGTTTCAGTTTCATGGATTCGGCTCCTTTCCAATTCGTCAGTACACCAGTTGGGATTTGAACGAAGGCGGGGACCCGGCTTCTTCCGGGAGGGCCCCTTTTGTTCGGCTCTTCAAGCCGATTGCGAGGGCACACACCGCCCTCTTCTATTAGCACTCAGACTTAGTGAGTGCTTATAATCATTCGTGGATTGCTTTGCAAGGGGGAAGAAGTGGGGATGGGGAAAAAAAGTGAAAAGGTGGTGCCCCCCTCATCGTGGTGAGTCACCTCGATACGCCCGCCGGCATTTTCCACCAGTTGATAGACGATGCTGAGTCCCAGGCCGGTTCCGCTCTGCTTGGTGGTGAAAAACGGCTCGAAGACCCGGTCCCGAATCTCCGCCGAAATCCCTTGCCCCCGGTCTCGAATATCAATGCGGGCCTCGGGTACCGGGGAATCTTTCCTCGAGCTCCGGCTCACCCGGATGGACAGGTCTCCGCCGTCCGGCATCGCTTCCAGGGCATTCACCAGTAGATTCCAGAGAATCTGTTGAAAATGATGAGGGTCCAGGGACAAGGTAGGACCGTCGTCAAAAACGGTCCGGATTCGATGGAGGACAGAAACCCTCTCTCGCGATCTCAACAAGGCCACGACCTCCCGGATCGCGGAACACACCGACAGGTCCTCGATCCTTCCGGGCTTTCTGGACCCCTTTGCCAACCACAAGAAATCGTTGACCAGGTCTTTGATCCGGAGGATCTCTCGATCCACGATGTCCATGAGCCTCGATTGGATCGAATCCGCCTGGATTTCCCCCCGCAGCATTTGGAAGGACCCGCTCATGGCCGCCAACGGGTTCTTGATTTCATGGGCGATTTCCGCCGCGATCTTCCCGGCAAAGGCCAGCCGTTCCATCCGCCGCACGTGATCTTCCATGGCCTTAAGATGGGTTAGGTCATGAAAGATGACGATCCAGCCGGAGACCCCCCCGTCCCCTTCCTGGAGAACCGAAACCGTGTACCCCAGGGTCAGGTCCTCCCCATCGGGTCGACGGTAGTGGATTTCCTTTCTTCTCGTGCTGCGTACGGCCGAAGAAAGGGACGACGGGACCTCCCGGGACCAGTCGACGGGATTCACCGAAGAAAATACCTCTTGGAGGGGCCGCCCCCGAAGTTCTTCCGCCTTCAAACCCAGCGTCTCCAGGGCCGCCCGATTCCAGAAAAGCACCGTGCCCTTCTCGTCGATGGTGAGGAGTCCGCTGCTTATGCTTTCGACAATGTTGCGATGCAGGGCCTCCAGTTGTCGCAGGTCCGATTTCTGCTTTTCCACCTGACGACTCGAACTCCTCAGCTCTTCGGCGAGATATCCGCTGAGATAGGCCACCAGGTAAAACCCCGCAATGCTCATGAGTATGGTGATGAAATAGGTGCCGGAGTCCCTCAGGTGGGTGGTGTCGGCCACGATCTGCAGGGGAGAGATCCAGCCGAAGTATTGAAGATCGAGAAGGAATCCGTAGGAAAGGCTGCACATGGAGGCGGTGAGGAGGCTCCCCCGACGTTGCAGCAGGAGGGCGGCACTGATGATGACCGGCATGTAGAGAAACGCAAAGAGGCTCTCGATCCCTCCCGAAAGAAAGATCAGGACCGTCACCGCTTCCACGTCGAAAAAGAGCTGAATGTAGCCGAACCGTTCCAGGTGCCGGATGTGTTTCAAGCTGACCGCGGCCACGATGGTGAAGAGGAAGATCACCATGGCAAAGAAGTACAGGGGCTGAATACGAGCGGCCAGGAGGTCCCCCTCCCGGCGACTCTGCACCACCAGGGTGAGCACCAGAAAGAAGACCCCGAGCAGGAGGCGGAAGAGGAGGAGCCCCTGGATCTTGCGCTTCATGGAGAGCTCCGTGCGGGCGGATGGGGGCTGTGCATCCCATTCGGGAGACACGGGGCCCTATCCTCGACCCACCACGTCCGCGATCTGGAAAATGGGCAGGTACATGGCAATGAGCAGAAATCCGATGGTGACCCCCAAAAACACGATCATGAGGGGCTCGAGCATGGAGGTGAGGGCTTCCACGGCGATGTCCACTTCCTCGTCGTAGAAGTCCGCGATTTTGCTCAGCATCTGGTCCAGGGCGCCGGTGGCCTCACCGATGGCAATCATCTGGGTGACCATGGGAGGAAACACGGCGGTTTCTTCCAGAGGCTCGGCCACGGTGCGGCCTTCGGCGATGGCGGCCCGTGCCTTGCGAATGGCCCGTTCGATGACCGTATTTCCCGAGGTGGCCGCAACGATGTCCAGGCCTTCCAGGATGGGCACGCCGCTCGAGAGCATGGTTCCCAGGGTCCGGGTGAATCGGGCCACCGCCACCTTGCGAATGAGAATGCCGAAGACCGGGGCCTTGAGGAAAAGGCGGTCCGTGATGTCCCGGCCCTTCTCCGTCTTGCGCACCCGCTTGAGCAGAAAAATGAGAACGATCAGGCCCAGGACCATCCAATGGAAATAGGCCTTGGTGAAATCGCTGACGTTCATGACAAACAGGGTGAGGGCCGGCAGCTTTGCCCCGGCATCCTTGAAAAGGCCTGCGAAAACGGGGATCACGTAAATGAGGATGACGGCCACGACGATGATGGCGATGGCCACGACGATGATGGGGTAAGTCATCGCCCCTTTGACCTTCTTCTTGAGGTTGGCCACTTTTTCGATGTAAGCCGCCAGGCGGCCCAGGATGGTGTCCAAAATGCCGCCCGCCTCCCCCGCCGCCACCAGGTTGACGAAAAGATCGTCAAAGGCCTTGGGATGCTTTCGAATGGCATCGGACAGGGTCGCCCCTTCCTCCACGTCCACCTTCACCTGTTTGACGATCCTTCGAAAGGTGGGATTCTCCTGCTGTTCCCGGAGGATTTCCAGGGCCTGCACCAGGGGTAGACCGGCATCGATCATGGTGGCAAACTGCCGCACGAAGATCACCAGGTCCCGTTCCTTGATCTTTGCCTGCAGGAAAGGAAGGTACTCGCTGAGGTCCTTGGGCTTCTGTTTTAGGCTTGTGATGTTGATGCCTTTGCGAGTCAGAAGTTGCTGGGCGATGCCGGGATTGTCCGCTTCCATTTCCCCTTTTTGCTTCTTCCCGGCCCGGTCTGTTCCTTTCCAAAGATAAATAGGCATGAGTCTCTCCTGTTGGGGCGGAGGGGTCGGCCGCCGTGACGCCTTCCCCGGCCACTAATCCTTGACGGAACAACGGATCACTTCCTCGATGGAAGTAATTCCGGCCTTGAGCTTGTTGATGCCGCTGCGCCGGAGAGTCACCATTCCCAGCCGAACCGATTCCTTCTTGATCTCCGCCGAGGAGGCCCCCAAGAGCACCAGTTCCCGGATGGGATCGTGCATCGGCATGACTTCATACAGGGCGATTCTGCCCCGGTATCCCGTATGATTGCATACGGGACAGCCCTTTCCCAGGTAACAGGCAAAAGACCCCAGCTCGTCTTCTCGAACCTCCAGGTCCAGCAACGCTTCCGGCGGAACGTTTTCCTCGATGCGGCATTCCGTGCAAACCCGGCGGGCCAGCCGCTGGGCCACCACCAGGTTGACCGCGGAGGACACCAGGAAGGATTCCACCCCCATGTTCAGGAGCCGACTGATGGTGCTGGGGGCATCATTGGTGTGAAGGGTGCTCAGGACCAGGTGACCGGTCAATGCGGCCTTGATCCCGATTTCCGCGGTCTCGAAATCCCGGATTTCCCCCACCATGATGATGTCCGGGTCCTGCCTCAAAAACGAGCGCAAAGCCGAAGCGAAATTGAGCCCGATGGCATCCAGGATCTGCACCTGGTTGATCCCGGGAAGGTTGAATTCCACGGGGTCTTCCGCCGTGGATATGTTGTGACTGGTCTTGTTCAGCTCCGCCAAGGCACTGTACAGAGTGGTCGTCTTCCCGCTCCCCGTGGGACCGGTGACCAGTACCATGCCGTAGGGGGCATGAATGGCGGAACGGAAGGCCTTGTACTGGGATTCTTCGAAACCCAACTTGGTCATGTCCACCTGGAGGTTGGACTTGTCCAGGAGCCGAAGGACCACCTTTTCTCCAAACAGGGTCGGGAGAACCGACACCCGGAAATCCATCTCCTTGCCCTTGGCCTTGAGCTTGATGCGCCCGTCCTGGGGAAGCCTCCGTTCGGCAATATCGAGCCGGCTCATGATCTTGATTCGCGAAATGATGGCATTGCGCAGGGCCAGGGGAGGACGCATGATCTCGTGGAGCATTCCGTCGATGCGAAAACGCACCCGCATCATCTTTTCGTAGGGCTCCACGTGGATGTCGCTTGCCTGCTTTCGGATGGCGTCCATGAGGATGAGGTTCACCAGTTTTACCACCGGCGCCTGTTCCGCCGCATCCTCGAGGAAGGACAGGTCCACGTCCTCCTGGGATTCCACCACATCGACGTCCACCTCTTCCTTGAGCATGCCCAGCATGTCTTCGATGTTTTCATCGGCCCCGTAATGCTGACCGATGATCTTCTTGATGGACGTCTCCGAGGCCACGTGGACGTGGATGTTCTTTCGGGTGAGGAAGCGGATGTCGTCGATGACGAACAGGTTTCCCGGGTCCGCCATGGCCACGTTCAGGGTGTTGCCCATGATGCCGAAGGGAATTGCCTGGTATTTTTGAGCGACATCCATGGGAATCAGGCTGATGACGGCCTTGGGGACCGAAAGTTTCGCCAGGTTTACCTCGGGGACATGGAACTGGCGCGCCAAGAACCCCACCAGGGTGTCTTCGCCGATCATCCCCAGCCTGATGAGCACGGCCCCGATGCGCTCCCCGGTCTGGTTGTGCTCTTCCAGGGCACGAGCCAGCTGGTCGTTGTCGAGCAACCCTTCGGAAACCAACAATTCGCCGATCTTCTTGGACACGAACGCTTAACCCTTCTCTGAACGTCGCCGCCTGTTCGGATTCTCAGGTTTCTCCGGCATCGACCCTTCCCCGAAACGCTCTCCCATTATCGCATCGTGGGTTTTGATGCGCCACGAGATTTTGGGCCGATACGGACGATCAAAAGGCTTGACAGGGCCGAATTCCTGGTTATTATTCGCTGCAATTTTCCTGGAGGATGGACCAAAATATCAGATTCGGAGGTATTTGTCATGATTTGTGCCACTGTGAAGGCCGGTTCGGAATGCGCCTTCATGACCAAAAGCGGTTGCGGGTTCAACGGGGGCTCCTGTCATCCCATTGTGGATCAGTGTGAAGGTTGTCAGCGAGTGGTGGATTTGGCCTCGGGAAGATACTGCAACAGTTACCCCAATCCTGCGGCCAAGTGGAGGACCAGCGTGTGCAACTTCGCCAGCCACGCCAAGGCGTCCACCCAGGCGCAACAGCAAGCGAAAATCAACCCCCTCAAGGCCTCGAAGCGAAGCACCAAGCGAAAGTAACGGATCATTGGGAGAGGTGGGAGTGATCCGTCCGGCCGGCCGGAACGAGTCCCCCTCGATGTCATTGCTCTCACTTCCCAATGACACCCTTTCAGGGGCACCTCTTTTCTATCGGAATCCCCCGGGAAAATCTTCATCGAATCCTGCCTGCGGAAATCGGCGCAAACCCTCGCCCCGAGATGCCTTCGGCTTTGTATGTGCTTTTACCGCCGGGACGGGTTATGGTATTCTCACTCAAGGCAGGAGATTTCAACCCATCGGCCTGTGTTTTTGGCCGGGAAGTGTCGCAAGGATACGGGGACGATGCCAAGAAAGGATTCCAACACAGTGGAGCGCACACTTATTTTGACGGGCACTCAGGCAGCCGCTCTGGCTGCCAGGCTTTCTCGCGTTCAGGTGATCACCGCCTATCCGATCACGCCGCAATCCAAGATCCCCGAGATCTTATCCGAGTACGTGGAGAAGGGAGAGCTCCAGGCCGAGTTCGTGCGGGTGGAGAGCGAACATTCCGCCATGGGGGTCTGTATTTCCGCCTCCCTGGTGGGGGCCAGGGTGTTTACGGCCACCGCCGCCAACGGGTTGGCCTATATGCACGAGCAGCTGCACTGGGCCGCCGGGGCGCGCCTTCCCATCGTGATGCCGGTCACCAACCGCGGCCTGGGGGCCCCGTGGACCATCCTGAACGACATGCAGGATACCCTCTCCCAGCGGGATACGGGTTGGATTCAATTCCACTGCATGAACAACCAGGAGGTGTTGGACAAGATCATCCTGGCCTACCGGGTTGCCGAACAGATCATGGTTCCCATCATGGTCTGTTTTGACGGCTTCCGGCTTTCCCACACCATGATGCCCGTCTCCGTTCCCCCCCAGGACCGGGTGGATGCCTTCCTGCCGCCCTACCGCACCCCGTACGAACTCAGTCCTCACAATCCCGTAAACATCAACCCCGTGGTCATGTCGGACCCCTTGCCCGACAGCCGGGGAAGGCTTTGTCCCAGCTACATGGGCTTTCGTTTTCGGCTGCAGGAGGAGCTCGAGTCGGCACTTGCCGTGATCGCGGATGCAGGGCGCCGGTTCGGGGAGTTCACCGGCCGTTTTTACGACGACGTGCTGTATCGCTACCGGGCGCAGGATGCGGACGTTCTTTTCGTCACCATGGGCTCTCTTTCCAGTGAAGCGACCGACGCCGCGGACCTGCTCCGGGAAGAGGGCGTGAAGGCGGGAGTGGTCGGCCTGGGGGTCTATCGACCCTTTCCCGCCCGGGAATTGGCCGAGGCCGTGCAAAACGCAAAGGGAATCGCCGTCCTGGAAAAGGGGATCAGTTACGGCTACGAAGGAGCCCTGGCCACGGAGCTCAAGGCGGCCCTTTTTAGCCACAACGGCCGTCGCCCCACCCTTCACAACTACATCCTGGGTCTGGGGGGAAAAGACGTTAAGCCCTCGGACCTGACGGGACCGGCCAGGGAAGTCATGGAATCCGCTCACAAAGGGATTCGGCAGGAAAAACCCCGCTGGCTGGGGTACGGAATCTGATATTTCGCCAAGAGAAAGGGGCCAGGCAGGAACTATGTCGACGACGATCATGGAATTCCCCGACCAGGAATATATTCTCCCCGGCACCCGCACCTGTGCCGGTTGCGGCTTGCCCATTGCGTATCGCTATATCCTCAAGGCCTTAGGCCCAAAAACCATCGTAACTCACCCCGCATGCTGCCTCACCATTTTGCACGGGATCTACCCCAGGACCCCCGTCGCCGTCAATGCGGTGAACAACACCTTTGCCAGCACGGCGGCTTCCGCTTCGGGATTGGCTGCAGGGCTCAAGGCGACGGGCCGGGAGGATTACACCGTCCTTGCCATGGCCGGTGACGGCGGGACCTTCGATATGGGCATCCAGGCCCTCAGCGGGGCCGCCGAGAGGGAAACGGATTTCATCTACGTATGCTACGACAACGAAGCCTACATGAACACCGGCGTCCAGCGATCCAGCGCCACCCCTTCGGGGGCTCTCACCACCACCACCGCCGTGGTGCCCAAGGAACAACCCAAGAAGGATTTCATCCAGATCATGGAGGCGCATCATCCCGCCTATCTCGCCACCACCTGTTCCTCCTTTCCTGGAGACCTCTACAACAAGTTCGCCAAGGCCAAGGACATCCGCGGGACCCGCTTCGTCCATCTCATGGTCCCCTGCCCGTCCGGCTGGGGATTTCCCACCAGGGACACGGTGAAAATCGGTAGACTGGCGGTGGAAACCGGGGTGGTCGTGCTCTACGAAGTGGAGCGCGGCGGGCCCATTCGCCTCACGGGCAAGAGCCTCAGCATGGCGCGAAGCGGCAGGAAGCGACCGGTGGAAGAATATCTTCGGCCTCAAGGTCGGTTCAAGAAAATGACTCCCGAGCGGATCGCTCTTTTCCAGCAGGAGGTGGACCAACGGTGGGCGGGGCTCCTGCAACGGGCGGGATTCTAGTTCCAGCAACGCGAAAAAGAACGCTCTTAACGGGTCGACGAGGGTCTCGTCCTCGGGGCGGAGGCCCGAACGGGACCCCAAGGTGTGCTACGAGCCCCGGCTTTCCTCGGGAGGACGGAGGGGGCCCCGTTTTCGGTTTTCTACTCCCACCACCGCAACAAGGCGCTTCCCCAGGTAAAACCCGCCCCGAAAGCAGACATCACCAAGTAGTCCCCCTTGCGAACCCGGTTTTCCTCCACCACCGCCTGATACAGGCACAAAGGGATGGTTCCCGCGGTGGTGTTGGCATAGCGGTCGATGTTGACGATCACCTTGCTCCTGTCGATCTTCATGCGGTTGGCACTGGCTTCGATGATGCGCAGGTTGGCCTGGTGAGGGATGAAAAGGGCCACATCGTCTCCCGTCAGCCGGTTCCTCTCGAGGATCTCCGCAGAAACATTGGCCATCTCGATGACCGCGTGCCTGAAGACCTGCCTGCCCTCCTGGTACACGAAATGTTCCTTGTTCTTGACCGTCTCGCAACTGGCGGGCCGCTTGCTCCCCCCCGCCTTCATGTGCAGGAAGTCTCCCCCCGCCCCGTCCACGTACTGTACGAAATCCAGGACCCCGTACCCTTCCTCGGGGCAGGGCTCGAGCAGCGCAGCTCCTGCGGCGTCGCCGAACAGCACACAGGTGTTCCGATCCTCGTAATCGATGATGGTGCTCATGACATCGGATCCGATCACCAGGACCTTGTCGTACCTGCCCGCCTCGATCATCTGGGCCCCCGTGGTGAGGGCAAAAACAAAGGCCGAACACCCCGCGGACAGGTCGAAGCCCCAGGCCCGGGAAGCGCCGATCTCCTTTTGCACCAGACAGGCAGTGGCCGGAAAGAGCATGTCGGGAGTGACCGTCCCCACGATGATGACATCGACCTCTTCGGGAGAAGCCCCCGCCCTCTCGAGACATTCCCGAGCGGCGCGAACAGCCATATAGGAGCTGCCGAGGCCCGGCTCCAGGATCCTTCTTTCGCGGATTCCCGTACGGGTCACGATCCACTCGTCGGTGGTGTCCACCATGTCCTCAAACTCCCGGTTCGTCATGCGCCGTTCCGGAAGAAAACGGCCCACGGAACGAACGTATGCGTTTCTCCGCGGCGTTCTTCGATTTGCCATTACATGATTCCTTTATAATATCCCCCGTCGATCTGGATGGACGCACCCGTGATGTACCCGGCCTGCTCCGAGGCAAGGAAAGCCACCAAGGCACCGAACTCCTCCGGGGTCCCCAGTCTGCCCATGGGCACCTGGGACTCCCATCCCCGGATCACGGCCTCGGGGGTGGTGCCGTCCCTTTCCGCCACGAACCGAGCCAGGCTC
>Ga0116192_1000453_pt1 | contig 31413 bp, 23 predicted proteins | sample AD_UKC113_MetaG_FD_89876 | JGI IMG/M metagenome (GOLD analysis project Ga0116192, IMG submission 89876) | Active sludge microbial communities of municipal wastewater-treating anaerobic digesters from Hong Kong - AD_UKC113_MetaG | ecosystem: Engineered > Bioreactor > Anaerobic > Digestate...
CAGGAGCCGGACAAGTTCCGCCAGTAGGCGGACAAGTTCTTTATCCTTTATCTTTTACCTTACCTCCACATGAATGTAACCAGCGATTCGGGCTGGACGGTGAAGGTGAACTTATTGCTACCACACCTTACAGCAAGTTTTTTCCCGACGCTGGAAAAATTCATGGCAACTACAACCTTTGAACCATCGGGATTTTGAGCAGCAACATACTTGAAGTCTGCCAGTTGGGACATATCACCAACAACTGTTGTACCCAGCATGTAGGCATTTGGTCTTATTGCCTTTGCAAAATGGGCCAAAGCGTAGTACTCGTTGAACCGGGTAAGACTTCCATCGGAGTTAAGGGTGATAACCCCACGGCAGTTGGAGCACCCGCCCTGAATGAAAGGTCCCCAATTGTCGTCGAGCACCAGATTCCATAGAAGCACATTCTTCGAAAAACACGAAAGGGTTCCAAAGAATACATTCTCAATGGTCCATTTCAGGTTATCGTCAAAGTCGGTTGCCCATCCCCCGCCCGAGATTTCGGTAAAGTATAGCCCCTTTTGGGGAAACTGGTTGTGAACGCTTAGCATGGCGGAGTACTCGCCCCCATACCCGTGGAATGCTGAACCGGCAATGTACATGTAGGCAGCAGGATCGGAAAGAATGCTTATGGGGTAGTCGGGCATATCCCAGTTATGGTCCCAAATAAGAATTTTGGTCGAAATATCCTCTGCAGCAAACTTAGGTCCTAAGAAATCTCTAATAAAGGTGAGCTGCTCCTGCCAGGTCATCTTCATGCCGGGAGTACCAAACTCCCACATGGGCTCGTTCTGGACGCTAATGGCATCAATAGTAATACCCTCCCCAGCCATAGCCCTAATGTAGCGGACAAAATACTCGGCGTACTCGTCGTAGAAGTCGGGAATAAGACTGCCACCACTCCATGCAGCACTTGTTTTCATCCAAATAGGAGGTGTCCATGGTGTAGCCATTATCTTAATAGCAGGATTAATGGCAAGAATTTCCTTAAGAACAGGAATCAAATCGCGAAGGTCAGTAGGATGCAGGGCAAACGAATCAATAGATGGGTAGTCGCAGTATGTGTAAAGGCTGAGGGAAAAATCGGAAGAGCCAATGCTAAGGCGCAGGTAGCTAAGTCCAATTCCCTTTACCGGATCGAAAAGCTCTGTAAGCAGGCTTGTCCGTTGGCTGTCTGTCATACGCCTAAGGTTATAGGCTGACGAACCGGTAAGTGCAGCACCAAAACCTTCAACCTGCTGGTATCGGTTAAGGGTATCAACCCGTATGGTGAAGGGCGCCACGTCGTCTGAAAAGGAAACCGACTGCTCTTTGAAGAGGTAAGCCTGGTTACAGGTGGTTACCCAAACCCGAACATCACCTAATTGGGTGGTGTCGTCGGGCGGATTATCTACACTGTCAGAATCATCCGTGCAGCCAGGCAGAAGGATGGCAAAAAAAATCAAACATGCCGACAGCATTCCGGAAGCAAAAGAAAATAGGCTGTTATGTATATTTTTCATCGGGTGAATTGAGATGGACATTGTAAAGTTGAAGTGCAAAAGTTAGCTGAACCCAATCTATTTTAAAAAGGATTTTAACACAAACGGAGGGAAAAAAATTAACCTGTAGGACTATGCCAATCCAAACAGGTTAATTCTTCAACATAAGCACGCAAACCTAAAACCAACCCTAGTTAATCTTCTGGGCAATCAGGAAATAGTTCCCCTTTCCGCCGCTCATGTCAATGGTTATTCTGTACAGCCCTTCGGTTAGCTCGGGGGTGTGAACAAAATTCCCATTGGTATTGGGACTTAAGTTGCTGGAGATGTACCCCCAATCCATTGAGGAGAACTCATTATCCCAACTCTTAGTAGGAAAGAGCTTAAACTCGGTTTGCAACCACCACGACCCCTCGGTATTCATCAAGTAAACAGTAACTTGGTACTTATTCTCGCCAATTTTTGGACAAAAGAAGTAGCTTTGGCGTGTGGTTACGCCCCAATCATCCCATCCCCACCAGATATTCGTTACATCGTTAATAAAGGTGGGCATACCAATTCCGGCACCGGTAAGCCAAAGGGCATCGGGGTAAACGGCATTATCCTGCCGCAGCCACATGTAGTTGATGGTTCCAGCCCAGTAAACAACCTGGTACTTTCCGGTGGGGGCTTTAAAAGTAAGAACGCCGTCCTTGTAGTCGAAAAAGTCAGGGTTGTAGGCAGCTGCCAGGTTAGAAATTCCCTCTACGGTAACCACATCACCCTTGGTAAATTCTACCTCGCCATGGAAACGTCCATCCTCACCCATAAGCAGCGTGGTGGTGTTAAACTTAACGCTGGGCAGCAGCTCGCCAATAAACTTCAGCTCAAAAGTCATGACGTTGAAGGAAAGCTGCTCAACCTGGTAGGATGGATCGCTAAGCCTGATATCGCTATCGGTGTAGCTGCCGGTTACAATTGCACTACCCGAGGAAACCCAAACCCACTCGGCAGCTTCAAGGTTTTCGGAGGTTGCAATTTTACCAACAACCTCGTTGGGGTACGACCCCGTAGGGCTAAGGTAGAGGAACGGGTTTTCAGGGCTTTTTGCCAGCTCAATGGTATCGCTCGAAGTTACCAGGTAAAGGATATCGCCAAGTATAGGTCGGGCTGCATGGAGCGTTTCGGTTTGAGAAGTAGAAAAGCCATCAATGTTGATAGACTGGAGCTTCACGGTAACCTCACCATTATCCTCGGCATTGGCAGCAAAGGGCAGTTTGAACTTAGCGGAAACATTAGCACTGTTACCCTTAGTTCTAATTGACTTTTTATAGATTTCCACATCAGCCACAATCACCTGAATGTCAAGGGTTGATAGTGGCGTTACCTCATCGGAAACCGAAGCAGAAACGGCAATGGAATCACCATAGGTTAACCCGGCGGTTGGGGAGATGGAAACATTACTTATTGTAGGTTGAGAGGTAGTTTTTGTTTCATTGTCCTCGCAGGCTGTAAATGCAACCAGCGCTAAACCTACAATGCACGTATATTTTAAGATCTTCATGGTATCAAATTTATATGATTTTAGTAACCAGGATTTTGCGTTAACATGCTATTCAAATCGCGCTGTTCTTGAGGAATAGGCCAAAGGAGTTTATATGGTTGGAGTTTCCCGGCATACAGCAACTCGCCATTGCCCCCACGAACATTTTCCATCACCGTAATGGCCCGTCCTGTTCGAAGTAAATCGAACCAGCGAATCCCCTCAAAAGCCAACTCCAAGCGACGTTCCTTCTCAATAATCAGCCTCATTTGCTCCTTTGTGGTAGGCGAAACCGAAGGAAGGTTAACCCTGCCCCTAATCTGGTTAACCAGTGTATCGGCGCCAGGGAGACCAAGTTCATTAAGGGCTTCAGCTTTTAGCAGGATAAAATCGGCCAGCCGCATGAGAATTATGTTGGAGGTACTGGCCTCATCCCTGATCTTATAAATAAATGGGTAAGTGGATGTGGGCCAGTTGGCGTCAGTCCAGCTACCTGTAACATCCTCAAACTTAATTGAAGAGTTTTTGCGGATAACGTCATTTTCTGCATCAAAAGCGGCCACCAGGTCGTTGGATGGGGTGTTGAATTTCTTCCATCCCGTGCCAAGGAACATGCTAACAGCCCAGTTGCCTGTACCGGTGTTCCAGTTACCGTCGTACTGGATTTCAAAAATTGCTTCACTGGAGTTTTCGTGCTGAAAATCCCACAGGTAGTCGTAGTTGCTTAACAGGCTGTAGCCACCGTTAATCACGGCATCGCAGTAGTCGTTCACCTTTGTGTAGTCAATTGGCTGGCGGGTAGCATAAACCCTTGCCAGCAAGGCATTAACAGCACCTTTGGTCACATAGCCCTTGTTGGGAGCAGTAACCGGCACACCATCAAGCGCTGTATTCAAATCGGTAATAATCTGATCGTAAACCAACTCCCTGGAGTCCCTTTTAGGGTAAAGGAGGGGGTAAACCTCGGCAACATTATCGGCTGTAATGGTGGTAACCACATCGAGCACCAGGGGAACATCGCCGTAAAGGCGAACAAGGTCGAAATATGCCCATGCACGAATAAACGATGCCTCGGCAACAATCTCCTTTTTACGGGCATCGGTTAATGCCTGGTCGGTAATTTTAGGAACGTTTACAATTACCGTATTGCAATCGGTTACCATCTTGTAAAGGTACTTCCAATCGCGCTCCACGTTCTTGTTGGTAGCGTCGATGCTGAAGTTGTCAAACTGGGAAAACTCGGTTCCGCTGGCACCGGCGTAGGCATCGTCGGACTGCATATCGCCGTTGACAAAGTAGTCGAGTTGAAACAGCTCGCCCCTGAAGTTGGAGTAGCAGGTGGCCAGCAGCGCTTCTGCCTGTTCGGCAGTAGTGTACTTTAGAGTGTCAGTATTATTATCAACGCCCAGCGTGCTGTTGGAGTAGTTCGAAATGGGGTCCTTGTCGAGAAAGTCCTCACACGAAACCACCGTGAATGTTAAAAGAGCAACGCCGGCAAGCAGGTATCCATTAAGTTTTTTCATATCTCTCGGAGTTTAAAAGTCGAACGATAAACCAAATATGTATGATCTCGATTGCGGATAGGTGCCGTAGTCAACACCCTGAATTACGCTGTTGTTTCCACCGTAGTTAACCTCGGGATCGAATCCGTTGTAACCTGTAATGGTAAACAGGTTGGTAGCAGTTGCATAAAGGGTGAAGTTTTTAATGCTAACCCTGCTGAGCCATTTTGACGGTAAGGAGTAGGACAGGGTAAGAGCCTTAAGCCTAAAGTATGATCCATCCTCAACAAAGCGGGTAGAGTTGTGCACATTGAAAGTGCTACCGTTGCTCACAGCGCGGGGTATATCGGTGATTTGACCCGGCCGCTTCCACCTGCGCAGCACCTCGGTTGTTTGATTTTTCACGTCAAACATGCCCTCGGTGTCAATCCGGGAGGCGTTGAAAATATCATTCCCCTGTGAACCTTGGAAAAACAGGGTTAAGCCTATTCCCTTGTAGGTTAAGGTTTGATTTAAGCCGTAGATAAAGTCGGGTTCAGCTGAACCAATAACCGTTCGATCGTCAGGGTCAATAACGCCATTGTTATTCCTGTCCTCATAAATCATATCGCCGGTTTCGGGGTCAACTCCCTTTGCCACATATCCGTAAAATGTTCCAAGGGAGTAACCCGGGCTCATCCGGATAACGTACTCGTTGTTGCTTTCGAGCTGGGCAAAGTTGTAGATCTGCGAAAGCTGAAGTTCGGTGATTTCGTTGCGGTTCATCGACCAAAAAAGACTTGTGCTCCATTTCAGCTCATGCCTGAAGTCCTTGGCATCCAGCGACAGCTCCACGCCCCAGTTTTTCATTTTCCCATCGTTACGGGTAATGTAATCAACTGCAGCAGAGCCCGAAGGGAGTGGAACATTCACCAGCAGGCCATCGGTATTCTTCCAGTACACATCGCCGGTGAAGCTCAAATGCGAGTCCAGCACGGTTAAGTCGAGCCCAACGTTGGACTGGTAAGTAACCTCCCATTTAAGCGAAGGGTTCTCCAGGTTCATCTGGTAAATACCGGGTCCCGAAAGCGGGCTGGTGGGGGATTGACGGGAAAAACCATAAAGAGCCTGCCATGCGTAATCGCCAATTCCCTCCTGGTTTCCATTCCTACCCCAACCACCACGAATTTTCAAATCGTTAATAAAGACGACATTCTTTAAAAATGGCTCGGACGATAACCTCCATGCAGCCGAGAATGAAGGGAAGAAGTCCCACCGGTTATCGGAGGATAGCTTGGAAGAACCGTCGTAGCGGAAGTTAGCGGTAAAGAGGTATTTACTCATGTAGTTATAGGATACACGTCCAAAAAATGATGCAATTGCCCATTCCGAAGCGCTTGATGCAGCATAGGTAATCTGGTTAGCAGCATTAATGGTAGTTACAGCAGAATTCTTTGGAAAGTCTTTAGCGGATATGTAGGATTGGTCCCAACGTGACGATTGGGCCGACTGACCTGCCTGAACAGAGAGGTTGTGGTTGCCAAAGGTCTTTTCGTAGGATAGCACGTTCTCTATCAACCAAACCAAGGAGTTTGACTTATCGGCCTCGCCAATTCCGTTTTCCGTACGTCCATAAACGGTTTTAACAGGGTCGATGTAGAGATCGCGCTGGTAAATATACCCATCAATCCCGAAATTTGATTTCAGCTTAAAATCCTTTAAGAAGGTAATCTCGGTATTTGCGTTGGCCAGCACCCGCTCAGTTTTCGACTGGTTGATACGCGAAGCATAAGCCAGAGGGTTTTCCCATGAATTCTGGAATGGGTTAACCTCGTACTGTTCGGGGTTATTCGGATCCCAGATATGAAGGAAGGGTGGGGTGTTAATGGCGCTAAGGATGGTACCTGCCCTTCCGGAGTTTGCATTATCGCTTACATCGTTGTACCAGTTATGAATAAAGCTGATGTTGGTTCCAAATTTAAGCCACTTGAACAGGTCGCTGTTGATGTTGGTTCTAATGGTGTACTTTTTATTTTCAGCGGGCTTAACAATACCCTTTTCATCGGAAAAACCAGCCGAAAAGTAGTACTTCATCTTCTCGGTACCGTTGGAAACCGAAACCTGGTAGTTTTGAATTTGTCCGGTACTAAAGGTTTCATCAATCCAATTGGTGTAGTTAGTCTGGGAGGTCGGAACAGTTCCTGGTCCCTTTACTTCGTCCATTAACTCCCGGTACTGCTCGGTGTTGAGCACATCCAGTGAGTTAGCCAGGTTTGAGAAGCCCATGTAGCTATTAACCGAAACTGAAGCAACACCGGCCTTTGCATGTTTGGTGGTAATAATTACCACACCATTTGCAGCACGTGCGCCATAAATTGCGGCAGAAGAGGCATCCTTCAGCACCTGAACCGTTTCAATATCCTGCGGGTTAAGTGCTTGCATGCTGGTAGTAGGAACTCCATCAATTACAAACAGGGGGTCGTTACCGGCCAGCACCGATGTTGCACCTCTAACCCTGATAAATGCATCCCCTCCGGGTTTACCCGAAGGAAGCACAACCTGAACTCCTGCGGCCTTTCCCTGTATTGCCTGTGCCACGTTGGTTACGGGTCGCTTGTCAAAATCTTCAGTCGAAACCACCGAAACAGCGGTGGTAATGTCCTTTTTCCGGCTGGTGCCATATCCTATAACCACCACCTCAGAAATGTCCATGCTTTCGCTTTCGAGAACTACATCAATAATGGAACGACCGCCAACAGCCTCCTCAACGCTCTTCATACCAATAAAGGAGAACTGTAGAATAGCATTCGCCGGTGTGCTTATGCTATACTTTCCGTCCACGTCGGTATTTGTCCCATTCGTGGTTCCCTTTACAACAATATTTACACCTGCCATTGGCGCTCCCTCCTTATCGGTAACCCTTCCGGAAACCGTAATAGTTTGCGCCATTGAAGGAATCCAACACACGCATAGCAATCCCAGTAGGAGTATGCGTGCATTTCTTCTAAAAATTTTCAGGAAATACTTCATAGCTTTAGATTTAAGGGTTGAAACATTAGTTTACTATATGGAATTTGGTGCTTAGATTTCCAACCGAAACTATAAACTCTCCAGGTTCAACTACAAGCCTATCATTGGAGTCAACAAAAGCAAGCTCACTGGTAACGAGCTTAAAAGTTAAAGTTTTAGCTTCACCTGGGGCAAGTTCAATTTTGGCAAACTTCCTAAGGCGTTTCACATCGGGGGTAATGGTGGCAACTAAGTCGGAAGTGTACAGCTGAACCACGTCCTTCCCCTTTCTATCTCCAGTATTCCGAACATTTACGGAAATGGTTAGGGTATCATTTTGCTTAAGCTCACTTCGGTTAACCGTCAACTGGCTGTATTCAAAATTAGTGTAGCTAAGTCCATAGCCAAATGGGTACTGCGGGTTATAGTCCGATTCATAGCTGTAGGCTCCAATATTTGGCTTTTGCTCCTCGGCTGGTTTATGGTAGTAAACAACGGTAGAGTTTGGGTAGCTGGGGTAAGTGTAGGGTAACCTGCCGGAAGGGTTAATGTCGCCAAAAAGGATGTCGGCCAGTGCGTCGGCACCATAGCTACCCGGAAGGTAGGTTTGAACTACCGCTGCCATCATGGGTTCAATAGGGCTAATAACCCTGGGTCGTCCTTCGTTTAAAACAAGTATGATGGGCTTACCGGTTTTTGCCAACTCTTCTGCCAAATTAAGCTGCTTGCTCCCCAAGTACAGGTCGTTAAGGTCGCCGGGTTTTTCAGCATAGCTGTTTTCGCCAAGGCAAAGAATTATAACATCGGCCTTACGAGCGGCAGCAGCAGACTCTTCGAACTTATCGTACTGTTCCTCAAAGTATCGTCCGTAAGCCGGGTAGCTTACCCCGGGAATATAGCTGACCTCCGATTGGGGCACTTTACTTTTAATGGCCTCAAAAATGGTGTTGTACCTGCCGGCAAATTCTTCTACCTTCTCACCCTGCCACGAGTATGACCATCCACCATCGAGGGTTCTCATGGAGTTTGCGTTGGGGCCGGCAACAAGAATTTTATACCTTTTATCCTTGCTTAAGGGCAGGATGCCGTTGCTATTTTTGAGCAGGGTAATAGACTCGCCTGCCGCCTGGTATGAAACTTTGGCAAACTCCTCGGAGCCAGCCTTGGGGTAATCGCCCAGCACTGTAGTTGGACGCTCAAACAATCCAAGTTCAGCCTTAAGCTTAAGTATTCGCATCACAGCATCGTCAATTCGGCTTTCCTCTACCGACCCCTCCCTCACCAGCTCCACCAGCTGGTTACAAAAATCCTGGTAACGGTAAGGAATCATAGCCATATCAATTCCGGCATTTACAGCCAGCCCTATAGCCTCTTTTTCAGTGGCCACGACCCTATCGCGACGGTAAAGGTTTTCAATGTCGTTCCAATCAGAAACCACTACCCCTTCAAAACCAAGTTCCTCCTTCAGTAGCTCGGTAATAATGTAGTGGCTGGCATGAACCGGAAGTCCGTTAATTACCCCGGAGTTAACCATAAACGTTTTAACCCCCGCTTCAACAGCAGCTTTAAATGGAGGCAGGTGGTATTCCTTTAGCGTAATGTTTGGCAGCTGAGCCGGAGTTCTATCCTTGCCGGATGAGGGCGCCGAGTAGCCCAGGTAGTGCTTGGCACAGGCAGCAACTTTCAGCGGACTTGATACACTTGCTCCCTGGTAGCCATTTACTAGCGCAACCCCCAAAACACTGCACAAGTGCGGATCCTCGCCAAATCCCTCATACTGTCGGGGGAAACGAGGGTCGGCTCCTAAATCAAGAACCGGGGAGAAAACCCATGGAATTCCACTTGCACGTGTTTCGTAGGCTGTAATGCTTCCAATTGCCTGAACAAGGGAATCGTTCCATGTTGCCGCCATGCCTATCTGCTGTGGAAAAAGAGTGGCCTCAGCCGTATAGTTAGCGCCATGAACCGCATCAATTCCATATAAAACTGGTATAGCTAGCCGAGTTTTAGCTATGGCTACATTCTGAATGGTAGAAACTATGCTGTTCCACGCAGCCAGTGAGCGAGCTCGATTATTGCTGCTGTTTAGCACTGAACCCACATGGTAGTCAACAATCGCTTCCCGTAGTTCAGCCGTATCCAGCTCAAAAGGCTCATAGCTATTAAATAGGCTATCACCCTTTCCTACCACATCAAGAGTAATCTGGGCCATCTGTCCCACCTTTTCCTCAAGAGTCATCCTATCCAGCATGGCCTTAGCCACCTGTTCAGCATCGCTTCTTTTTTCAACGTTGCAAGAGCCAAAAATCAATGCAATTACTGCAATTCCCAATGGCCACAATCTTATTCTATACATATTCTTAAGTGTAGGTAACAAAATTCTTTTGTGCTTTATAAGTGTCTTTTTGACAATTTTAAAGTACAAATATAAGCAGGTAATTATTAGAATCAAATAAAAGTGTATTTTTAACACTTATTTTTCAAAAAAAACAACTTCGGCTATTTTTTGAATTAAATTTGGCAGATAAACTGGTGGGGCTTTCGTAATTTTTAAGCTAAGCTTGCAGCCAAATATACGTTGGTATGGATGATGAGTTAAGACTAATACCCAACCTTTCGATTGATTGTGTAATTTTCGGGTGGGATGAGGGTGTGCTGAAGGTGTTGCTCCGAAAGGAGCTGATTGAGTACAAGGATATTGTTCACATCGAGTGGAAGCTTCCAGGGAACCACGTGGGGATGAACGAGCGGATAGAAGATACAGCCACGAGGGTACTCAAGGAGCAAGCCGGCGTGGAGAACATCTTTATGAAGCAGTTCATGGTATTTAGCGATTTGGACCGCTTACGCCGGCGCGAAATGGACTACCAATGGATTAAAAAGTACGGACTTGGGGAGGATAGGGTAATTACCGTAGGGTTTTACTCGCTGGTAAACCTGCTAAACTTTGATTCTTCTAAACTTCTAAATGTTGCCGAATGGCATAATGTTGACGAGGTGGAGAGCTTGATTTTCGACCATAAGGAAATTCTCGGTGAGGCCCTAAAAAAACTCAAGGAGGATGTAACCATGCACCCCATAGTATTTGAGCTGCTTCCCAAGAAATTCACCCTTACCCAACTTCAACAGATTTACGAAGTGATTCTGGGTACACGTTTCGATAAGCGGAATTTCCGCCGCAAAATTGCCAACCTCAAGTACGTAGTTTCCTGCAACGAGAAACAGTACGGCGTGGGCCATAAACCTCCGTCACTATTCAGATTTGACCCAAAAATTTACTCCAAAATACACCAGAAAAATCTCGACGCTACCGCTTAACCTCAACATAAATAATTATGGTTGCCCAAATTATCGGACTGCTGGCCGCAATCCTCTCAACTCTAAACCAGTTTCCCCAAGCCTACAAGGTGATGAAAACCAAGGACACGCAAAGCATCTCCCTGTATATGTACTGCATAGTTGAGGTGGCAATTGCGCTTTGGCTGGTTTACGGAATAATGCTTAGAGACTTCCCGCTTATACTGGCCAACTCCCTTTCCCTGATTCCTATCACGTACATTTTTGTGGTGAAGCTCCTCCATGTTATTTCAGGAAAGGAGAGCATCTAGGCAGCTTCCTGTTAATTATTCCATTTTAAATGTGTTATTATGACAATCAGCAAGGTATTCCCCTTATTTTTTAGGGCTCAAGCGGCAACTAAAAAATGACAGTGGGGGATGCGATTCTGAACAGCGGGACACATCCAACCTGCTGCTTCATAACCTTGCTGGCTCACCCCACACAAGCCAAAAGGGATTTTGGCTACCCGCACATTCATTTCGCATTAAATTCTTCTCAAATTATCTTCAAAGGCAAGCGGTTGTATTGCGTTTCCATGTTGGCCAAAATCCTCACTCAACCCTACCAACAGCAGTGCCATGATGGCGGCTCCTGAAACCAAAATTCCGGTTGTGGTGTAACTATCAGCTGAAGTTTACAGGGGAAGTAAAAATGGGTAAAATGCTATTAGAAATCAATTAGGCTTTAAACAGCAATTCAACCGCATAAAATATTTATATATCTGGTTGTGTGAACCCTAGCCAGTAACTTATAGGTAAAAGGGTTGAGCAAGTGGAACACACATGTTTTGGCTTAGCCGGAACAGCAAATAACGCTCGGTTGCTTGTGGGTGGTTATGTTTACAAAAACATGACAGTTTCTTTAGAAAATTTATTGACTTAATAGGAAAAAAAAGTTATATTTAGCCAATGTTAAATATCATTTTATACATTAACCCATGAGCTATACCGTACTCAAATATCTGGTTGAAAAGAATCGTCAGCCCAACAATACCCAGAAAGAACCAGGGCCGGTGGTTACCATTTCGCGCCAGATGGGGTGTCCGGGCAATAGGGTTACTAACCTGCTGGTTCAGGAGCTTAACCAGCGCTACTGCCTTAAAGGAGAAAGCCAGTGGAATGGGCTGGCGAAAGAGAAAATTGAACAAATTGCTGCTGAAAGATTAGGTTTGCCAAAGGAGGAAATCGACTACGTGTTTGAGGCCAAACGAAAAGGAGCTATGGAGGAAATACTCCACTCCATGTCAACTAAATACTACAAGAGCGACCAGCGGATTCAAAACACGGTAAAAGGTGTAATCCGGATGGAGGCGGAGAAAGGACGAGTGGTGATACTGGGAAGAGGTGGAGTGGCCATTACCCGCGATATTCCCCGCTCGTTACATATCCAGGTTGAGGCACCCTTTGAATGGAGAGTGCTTAGAGTTGAGGAAATGTACCATTTTGACAATAAGTCAGCCCAGCTCTACGTGAACGAAATAGACAAAAAGCGCGAGGCCATGCGGGTTTACTTTGGCGGGAAAGGAACCGACTACACCCGGTTCGACCTAACGTTTAACGCTATGACCCTCTCCGTTAAGGAAATTGTTGATATCATCATCTACACCATGGAGGTGCGTAAGCTGATTGATTAGCGCTAGCCATTCAGGTGCTCGAGCACAATCTTTACCCCTATCCCTATAAGTATTAGCCCTCCTATGATCTCCATACGGTGCCCAATGTGGTTGCCAATTTTCTTCCCAAACAGCATTCCCAGCATGGCTACCAGGAAGGTAATGGAGCCAAAGACGAAAAATGCCAGAATAAGGTTCACCTGCGTTATTGCAAAGCTTACTCCAACGGCTAGCGCATCTATGCTGGTGGCTAACGCCATTCCTACCATCACCCTTGGTTCTAGCGGGTTAAATGTCTTTACCCCATCATCCTTAAAGCTCTCAATGATCATTTTAACGCCTATAATGACCAAAAGGGCGAGCGCCACCCAGTGGTCAACCGGTTCAATGTACTTCTTTATGGATATTCCGCCAAGCCAACCCAAAATCGGCATGGCTGCCTGGAAGAATCCCAGCACAGCAGCCAACCGGAAAGCTTCCAAAAATACTATCTGCTTACGTGCAATTCCACTGGAAATGGAAACAGCCAGGGTATCGAACGAAAGGCCCAAAGCCAGGAGAATAAGGGTGAATACTGACATGAATTGCTTTTGGCGGCAAAGTTAAACATAACAACCAATACCGTACAGCAAACCCATTATTTTGATTTGAGCGCTTTTGCTTTTATATCAACATTATATACTTCTTATTCAACTCCTTACTTTTCGCATTTTTTTAAATTGAACTAGTCATATTGCCATTAACGTCAAGCTGTGCAACTAAAAAATTGAAGACCCCTGTAACTCGGGTTGCTCAGCCAAAAATATTTGGAGGGTTTGTATGGCCCGGCAGCGGTGAACATGCTTGGCTGTCAACCCCTTACGCCAGCAACATGGTTGCCAGGATGAATTTAAGATGGCTTGTTGGAGAAAATTATCAAATAATAGCTACTTTTGAAGTTGATGGTAGCTTACCTCAAAAATTTTGTGGCAGCAGGATTGCATAATTATGAAACGCCCATGTAGATGGCTTGTACAAGAGCGAATAAACTACCAAGCGTTTTATGCGAGTTCAGCGAAGCCGGTTAATGGAGGTTTGCTTACGGCAAACCCTTTGGGGGTTCATCGGAACATAAACGAGTGCATATAACAAAATAGTAGCTTACGGGGTTATAGCAATAAAATTTTGCACGGGTAAAAAATGAGCTGGATCACTCGGCTTTGAAATTTGGAATATATCTAAGTATAATGGGCAAAACTATAACTGCTGTCGTAGTTGATGACGAGGCCAACTCCAGGGACATCCTGGTTCAGATGCTTTCGTTCGACAAGGATATTCAAGTGTTAGGAGCATCCGAGAATATTGACCAGGCCATGCAGGCAGTCAGGGAGCACAACCCCGATATTCTATTTCTGGATATTGAGATGCCGGGTGGTTCAGGGTTCGAGCTGCTCGAAAGGTTGCGTAAGACTCCCTATAACCCTGCGGTTATATTCATTACTGCCTACAACCAGTTTGCCATAAAGGCTATAAAGTATGCGGCTTTCGACTACCTCCTAAAACCAATAGATTTAGACGATCTCGTTGACACCCTCGATCGCTACAAAGTGAACATCGACAGGGGAACGATGAAGGCCAAAGCCGATAAGCTGCTTAGCTGCCTTCCCGAGTTCAGGAAGCTGAAGTTCAGCATGCGCAGGGGAATTATATTCATCGAACCCGAGGAGATTACCTGGTGCGAGGCATGTGGCAGCTACACCATCCTCCACTTTCATTCCCGAAAGGACGAGGTGGTTTCTGTTTCGCTCAAAGACGTGGAATCGCAAATGGAGGGGTTACCATTTCTACGGGTAAGCCGTTCGGCCATTATCAACCTAAAATACCTGGCGGGAATAGACCGCCGTAACAAGCAATGCATTGTGCAAAAGGGCGATAAAACTTACCGGGTACCCGGAACAAACTCGATTCTGAAAATTCTCGAAGCCAGGTAAACGCTATTCCTTTTAAAAAACCAAATTTTAGGATTAGTCTCCAAAATTATTAGCTTCATAAGGCAATCCCCCATTTTCGTAATTTTTAAGCACGTTTCAGTTGATATAAACCTGTAAAAAGCTATAACTTGCTTTCAATTTAAAGCTACTTACAACTTCCTAAATGACCACGCTTGAGCAGTACAACTGGAGTAACAGGTTGATACTTATTGTTGATGATGATCGTGCCAGCTCAATGCTGCTTGAGCTTATAATTTCTAAAACAGGGGCAAAGATGATTTTTGTCTCTAACGGGAGATGTGCTGTGGATACCTTTCTCAGCACTCACGGCATAGACTTAATTCTCATGGACATCAAGATGGAAGGCCTTAATGGGCTGGACGCAACCCGGTTAATCCGAGAGCGCGACCCGCATGTCCCAATTATTGCCCAAACGGCTTGCGTCATTGCCGGCGATAAGGAGAAATGCCTTCAGGCAGGGTGTAACGACTACATCCCTAAGCCAATTAACATTAACGAGCTAATGGAAACCATGAATAAGTATCTTAGCCATACAAATCCGATTGTCAAGGTAAACGACCTGTTTTCTGAAAACTAATAGCTTCTTCCTACCGGCATTTCCATCAATAGCAATGGCTTATGCTCTCACTGGTTATACTGATCCGTAAGCCGAATAAGACAACATTCATATTGCCTGCCCAATTCAGCAGCATAAATAAGGTAAGCAATTTTAGGCACCGGCTACATCCACCTTGTAAACTTTTTCACATTCAGGCTACCCGTCAGGTTCTAACCGGCTACCTGTCCCAGTACTTCCAACAAGCCGTTAAAATAGCTAATTTTGCAGAAAAATAATCTGGACTAACTTTTTAGACATCCTGGAAGCTTTTTTCGGATTTATAATGTTTTTGATAAGCCGGCTGAAGATGTCAGTAATCGATGCACCAACTCGCACACTAAGGTATGAACTTCAAGCTTGTTTCCGATTTTCAACCATCGGGCGATCAACCGGAGGCCATTAAGCAGCTGACCGATGGGCTGGGCCGGGGCGATAAGTTTCAGACCCTTTTAGGAGTTACCGGTTCGGGAAAAACGTTCACCATTGCCAACGTTATTGCCCAGCTAAACAGGCCTGTGCTGGTGCTAAGCCACAACAAAACACTGGCAGCCCAGCTTTACGGGGAGTTCAAAAGTTTTTTTCCCGAAAATGCTGTTGAGTATTTTGTTTCGTACTATGACTACTACCAGCCTGAGGCCTACCTACCTGTTACCGACACCTACATTGAGAAGGACCTATCCATAAACGATGAGATTGAAAAGCTGCGGCTAAGCGCCACCTCTTCCCTCCTATCAGGCCGTAGGGATGTAATAGTGGTTTCCTCCGTTTCATGCCTCTACGGAATTGGAAATCCACAGGACTTCTACAACGGAACCGTTCGGGTTAAAGTTGGGCAGCACCTTGGCCGTAACCAGCTACTACGACAGCTGGTTGATGGGCTTTACGCCCGAAACGAGGTGGAGTTTAAAAGGGGCACCTTTCGGGTCAGGGGCGATAGCGTGGACATATACCTTGCCTACGGAGACAAGGGCATTAGGGTTATTTTCTGGGGCGACGACATCGAAGCGCTCGAAATGTTCGATCCGGTTAGCGGGGTTTCCATCGAGACTATGGAGGAGGCGGTAATTTTCCCTGCCAATATATTTATTGCAGGTAAAAGCCGAATAAACCAGGCCATTGCCCAAATTCAGGACGATATGATGAGGCAGGTGGAGCACTTCAGAAGCATAGGCCACATGGTTGAGGCCAAAAGGATTCAGCAACGGGTGGAGTACGACCTGGAAATGATAAAGGAGTTGGGCTACTGCCCTGGTATAGAAAACTACTCCCGCTACTTCGATGGCCGGCAGGCCGGGATGAGGCCTTTCTGTCTTCTCGACTACTTTCCAAATGATTTCCTGACAATAATTGACGAAAGCCACGTAACCCTTTCGCAGGTCAGGGCGATGTATGGAGGTGATAACTCGCGCAAGCAAACGCTCGTGGAGTATGGCTTTAGGCTACCTGCCGCTATTGACAACCGTCCACTTCGATTCGACGAATTCGAGGGCTTAATCGGGCAAACCATTTTTGTAAGCGCAACACCATCAGACTATGAGCTTCGGCTGTGCCAGGGGGTGGTGGTTGACCAGGTGGTCAGGCCAACCGGCCTGCTGGATCCACCTATTATTGTCAGGCCTAGCCTTAACCAAATTGACGACTTGATTGGTGAAATAAATGCCAGTGCAAAACGCGACGAAAGGGTTTTGGTAACCACCCTCACCAAGCGTATGGCTGAAGAGCTGGTAAAGTACCTTGTGAAGTTCGACATTCGTTGCCGGTATATTCATTCCGATGTGGATACCCTGGAACGGGTTCAAATAATGGAGGATTTGCGAAAAGGGCTATTTGACGTGCTGGTAGGCGTAAACCTACTTCGGGAGGGACTCGACCTGCCCGAGGTTTCGCTGGTAGCCATACTGGATGCCGATAAGGAGGGTTTCCTGCGCTCAGCACGCTCGCTTACTCAAACCGCAGGTCGGGCTGCCCGTAACCTTAACGGACGGGTAATCATGTATGCCGATAAAATCACAGGCTCCATGCAGCTTACCATGGATGAGACCAACAGGCGTCGCGAAAAGCAGCTGAAATACAACGAGCTGCATGGAATTACCCCGACTCAAATTGTCAAGCCCAAAAAATCAATCATGGCCGGAAAACTTTCAACCGGCGAGGTGGTTAAGCCCTACGTTGAGCCCGACACGGTGGACTTTGCCGCCGATCCCGTTGTTCAGTACATGACAAAACCCGAATTGGCTGAAGCCATTGAACGCGCAAGAAAGGAAATGGAAAGGGAAGCCAAAGACCTCAACTTTTTTGAAGCCGCCCGATACCGCGATGAAATGTTTGCCCTGCAAAGGCTATTCGAAACAAAATTTGGAGCAAAAAAATCCAAATCAACCTAAAAAATCACCCACAATGTCATTGTAATAACCGAAACCATGAGCACTAAAAAAGATTTTCTGCTTGTCATCCCGTTTCTAATGATTAGCAACCTAATTACAGCACAAATTTCCGAAACCGTAGTAAAGGAGTTGAAAACTCAAAGTGAGGATTCAATCCTTGGCTGGAAGAAGGGATTTGTAACCGGAATCAACTTCTCACAAACCTCGCTGACAAACTGGGCGGCAGGAGGACAAAATTCCCTATCGCTTGCCACCATGCTTAGCGGGTTCGTCAGCTTTAAGAATGAAAAGGTGGCATGGGATAACACCCTCGATATAGGCTATGGGTTCCTCAACCAGAATGGGGTAAAGTACAATAAAAAAACCGACGATAGAGTTGACCTTTCCACCAAGTACGGGTATAGAGCCTCAAAAAATATTTACTACGCCCTGCTGCTGAACTTTAAAACCCAAATGGCGAAAGGGTATGACTACCCCAACGATAGCACCCGAAACATGATTTCGAACTTTTTTGCCCCCGCATACCTGGTGGGTGCGCTTGGCATGGATATAAAACCCAGCAGCTACCTAAGCCTTTTCGTTGCTCCGTTTACAGGAAAATTTACATTTGTTACCGATTCCATCCTGTCGAGCACTGGTGCCTTTGGGGTAAAACCGGGCAAGGAGTATAGATCGGAATTTGGTGGCTACGTGCGGATAAGCTTCTCAAAGGCTGACTTTAAGCCTGAGGTTTTAAAAAATCTATCGTTCACCACCAAGGTTGATTTTTTCTCAAACTATGCCGACAAACCCCAAAACATAGTGGTAAACTGGGAAGCGCTGGTTGCAATTAAGGTGAACAAGTACCTCAACATGAACCTGAGCACCATGCTCATCTATGACGACAAGATTAAAATTAACATTGATAAAAACGGAGATGGTACCTTCGACTCAAAGTCCCCACGAGTTCAATTCAAAGAAATTTTAGGAGTTGGTCTATCTGTTAAGCTATAGGTTTTCGGGTTAATACAAACATTTTCCTGTAGTCATAATTTTAGCAGGGTTGCAGGTGGTTCGTCCCGACGTGCAAGGTGCTTTGCAGATCCTCATCATTGGTGCATATTCCCTGAGAAGTACGAAAAAATCTAACCCTGGCTAAAACTTCTCTAAATCACATTTTTGTCCGTTAGCCTTCCATAACTTTTGGTGAGGCGGCCGTTCGTGCATGCTTGGCCTGCTATTCTCGTGAATATCAATAATCTGCAAGAGCTGCGCTTGCATAAATTCGCCTGATGACTAAAAAATACCACCTAATTCCAGCTATTGTAACTCCCTGCCATAAGCATAGTTGAACTTTTTGACTGTACCCGTTGTTATATGTTTGAAAAAAATAATTATACCATGAAGAGAGCAATTACCTTATCAATTTTTGCAATAGCAATTGCAGCGCTGATTTCCTGCACCGGGAATAAAAGTAACAAAGCAGGTGAAACTTCTACTCCTCCAACCATGCAACCTGTAGTAAAGGGAACAGAGATTACCTACTACGACGGCTCAACCCCACTTAAGGGCTACATTGCCTACGACGAAAGTTTAACCGGAAAGCGTCCAGGCATACTGGTGGTCCACGAGTGGTGGGGCAACAACGATTACTCCAGAATGCGTGCCAACATGCTGGCCGAGCTTGGTTATGTAGCCATGGCAGTTGACATGTACGGCAACGGGTTGATACTCGACAATCCCAAGGATGCCCAAAACACTGCCAATCAGTTTTACACAAATCCAGCCTTGATGAAGGAGCGCATGTTGGTGGCCTACAACACACTAATTGCCGACAGCCTGGTTAATGCCGAGCGTATTGCAGCAATAGGCTACTGTTTTGGTGGTGCTGTTGTGCTTAACTCAGCTAGCATGGGTGTTCCCCTGGATGCAGTGGTAAGCATACATGGTGGATTAACTGGATTTAAAGCTACCCCCGAGATGAAGAACGTCAACGTGCTGATTTGCCATGGCGGCGCCGATCCCTTTGTTCCACAGGCTGATATTGACAACTTTAAGAGTGAAATGCAGAATATGGGAGTTAACTACGAGTTTAAGGTTTACGAGGGTGCCACCCATGCCTTCTCCAATAAAGCCTCAACCGAAGCCGGCAAAAAGTTCAACATGCCCATTTCCTACAATGCAGCCGCCGATTCGGCTTCGTGGAGCGATATGGTAACATTCTTCAATAAGTACTTCCCCGCAAAATAACTTACATGAAAAGTTGCCACTATGCAGGTTGAATTTTTTCATGATGTTCTTTGTGCCTGGTGCTTTGCACTTTCCCCACGTATGCGGAGGCTGGTGGCAGAATTCCCCGAAATCGAGGTTATACATCGCTCTTTTGCCCTTGCATCAGATGCTGATAGGCTGGTAGAAATGTTTGGCAGTAAGGAAGCTGCCAAGAGGGAAATTCTCAACCACTGGCGAAATGCCAACGAGAATGATGATGAGCATAGAATACACACCGAGGACATGGCGCTAAGAACATTTGACTACCCCTACTCCATGCCAGGCCTGCTCGCCTGCAAGTCAGCCGAGCTGCAGGGTGGGCAATTGGCGCATTGGAATATGTTCGACAGGATACAAAAGGCTCACCTGGTTGAAACACAAAACATAGCCGATTTTAATGTGCTGCTTCAATGTGCTGACGAAGTGGGGCTTGATACGGAACGTTTTAAGAACGACTTTGAGTCGGATGCTACCCTTGATGCCATTTACCAGGATTCATACAGGGCCAAGGAGCTGGGTGTTAATGCTGTTCCTTCCCTGCTGATTAACGGCAGGAAGCTGCTAAGCGGAGCACATAAGTACGAAACACTAAAGGAGCTGACTCAGAGAGAACTTATAGGAAAATAGCTTGGTTTGTGCTCTGGTCTGACCGGGTTGAAGAACTAGAACTTGTTCAACACCCTGGTCAGACTTTTTTTTTGCATCTTCTATACGGTATAAACCCATATTAATTGAGAAGAACGCCGGTCCGGGGAGACAACCGTACCATACCGGTTGTTGAAGGCATTTGTTTACTTCTCCTATGCAAAGGGATGGAAATTTGTAGATTTAGTTTAAATTTGCTAGGAAATCGAACAACTTTAAGGGTATGCCTTTGGTGAATTCACTCCTCAACCGGATTAACTCCAGCCGTTTACGCAGCATTGACTACTTCCGAAGGCACCCGCAGGAGGTGCAGGAGCAAACCCTTTTCAACCTGCTTTCCAGGGCAAAAAATACGGAGTATGGACAGCTGAACGGATTTAGCAGGTTCAAATCCATAGCCGATTTTCAACAGGGACTACCTGTAATGGAGTATGAAGACTTCAAACCCTACATAGACCGGATGAGATCCGGTGAGGAGAACCTGCTTTGGCCCGGTAAAATTAGCTGGTTTGCCAAATCTTCGGGAACAACACAGAACAAGAGTAAATTTATACCGGTTAGCCGGGAGGGGTTGAACGGATGCCACTTCAGGGGAAGCCGCGATGTGATAGCTATTTACTTTGACCTGTACCCTAAAAATGGCCTTTTTAGAGGCAAGGGACTTACCCTGGGCGGAAGCCATCAGGTGGATACCCTTTCGGGCAGCTCCCGCTACGGCGATTTATCGGCTATACTCCTGCAAAACCAACCCTGGTGGACCGATTTTATCCGCACTCCCAGCCAACGGGTTGCCCTTATCCCCGACTGGGAGCAGAAGCTGGAAAAGATTACCGGCGAAACCTTGACCCAGAACGTAACCAGCATTACCGGTGTGCCATCATGGAACCTGGTGATGATTAAGCATATTCTGAACCACACCGGAAAGTCGAACCTGCTGGAGGTTTGGCCAAACCTGGAGCTATTCATTCACGGTGGCGTTAGCTTTACGCCTTACCGCGACCAATACTTTAAGCTAATTCCCTCACCCCAGATGCACTACATGGAGGCCTACAACGCCAGTGAGGGTTTTTTTGCCATTCAGGACAACCCGGAAACCGATGATATGCTGCTGATGCTCGACTATGGCGTTTTCTACGAGTTTATTCCTGCCGAACAGCTGGGGCAGCCCAATCCCCCGGCCTACCCCATTGGTGAAGTTGAGGTGGGTAAAAATTACGCCATGCTGATTACCACCAGTTCAGGGCTGTGGCGATACCTGATTGGCGATACGGTAACCTTCACCTCAAAATCACCCTATAAAATAAAGATAACCGGGCGAACCCGACATTTCATCAACGCTTTTGGCGAGGAGATCATTATTGATAACGCCGAAAAAGCAATTAAGAAAGCCTGCGATGCAACTGGGGCACAGGTTGCCGAGTACACCGCAGCCCCGGTTTACATGGAAACCGATAAAAAGGGTAGCCACGAATGGCTTATCGAGTTTAACGTTGACCCTGCCAGCCTGGATGAATTTTCGAGGCTTCTCGATGCTGCTCTTTGCGAGGTTAACTCGGACTACGAAGCCAAGCGCTACAAGAATATCACCCTCGACTTCCCCTTGGTTCGGTCGCTGGCCAAAGGAACCTTTTTTGAATGGATGAAACGAAACAACAAGCTGGGCGGGCAGAACAAGGTGCCACGGCTATCCAACAACCGTGACTATGCCAATCAGCTGCTGGCTATTCACAGGGAGCTGTCATCGGCCAGCTAGCCATTTGCCATCTCCTCCTTGCTGTTAATGCTACCTTATGCCACTTCTGTCAAAGTTACAGCTACAACCAGTCACAACATGCCATTCATTTAACGTAAATTGCTACCTTTAAAAAATCAAACAACCAGCTAAAAGCCACAAAAGATTATGCATATTGCAGTTGCCGGTAACATTGGTTCGGGGAAAACCACGCTAACTAGCTTGCTTGCAAAATACTACAAGTGGAAGCCCCAGTATGAGGATGTGGATGATAACCCCTACCTGAACGATTTCTACGAGGATATGGAGCGGTGGAGCTTCAACCTGCAAATTTATTTCCTCAACAGCCGTTTCTCCCAGATTGTGAGCATTCACCGGAGCGGCGAGGATGTAATTCAGGATAGGACAATTTACGAAGATGCCCATATCTTTGCCCCCAACCTCCACCAGATGGGCCTCATGTCGAGTCGCGATTTCAACAACTACCTCAACCTGTTCAACCTGATGACCTCGCTGGTGAAGCCTCCCGACCTGCTCATCTACCTTAGAGCATCTGTTCCCACGCTGGTCAGGCAAATCCAGAAAAGAGGAAGGGAGTACGAGAAGAATATCCGGCTCGACTACCTGCAGCGGCTTAACGAGCGGTATGAGGCATGGATTGAAGGCTACAACCTCGGAAAACTCCTGATTATTGATGTTGACCACCTCGACTTTTCGGAGAAACCCGAAGACCTGCGCACGGTAATCAACAGGATTGATGCGCAAATCCACGGACTTTTCTGAAAAGTAGCAAGTCTTCCAAAAAGTAACGTATCGGAGCCTTTCGCTCCGGATGATAGGGTTAAACTTGCTTCAACAGGTTGGTAAGCGAAACCTTCTCGCCCATTATTTCCCTGAGCTTTGACGCAGGCACACGGTCCTGCTCCATGCTGTCGCGATAGCGAATGGTAACCGTTTCGTCGTCAAGCGTTTGGTGGTCAACCGTGATGCAGAATGGAGTTCCAATGGCGTCGTGACGGCGGTACCGCTTGCCAATGGTATCCTTCTCCTCATACTGGCAGGTAAAGTCGTACTTCAGATCATCCATAATTTTACGAGCCATTTCGGGTAGTCCATCCTTTTTTACCAGCGGGAAAACTGCGAGGTTAACAGGGGCAAGGGCAGGCGGAATACGGAGAACAACTCTCTCGTCAGCAGTGCCGTCATCCTTGGTAAGCTTCTCCTCGGTGTAGGCAGCCGACATTACCAGCAAGAAGGTCCGGTCGAGCCCTATGGAGGTTTCTATCACGTAGGGAATGTAGCTCTCGTTGGTTTCCGGGTCGAAGTACTGCAGCTTCTTCCCGGAATGCTTCTGGTGGTTGCTCAGGTCAAAATCGGTGCGGGAGTGAATACCCTCAACTTCCTTGAAGCCAAATGGGAACTCGAACTCGATATCGGAGGCTGCATTGGCGTAATGCGCAAGCTTTTCATGCTTATGGAACCGGTACTTTCCATCGCCGAAACCCATGGCCTTGTGCCAGCGCATCCGCTTATCGAGCCAGTACTCGAACCATTTCATCTCCTCACCGGGCTTAACAAAAAACTGCATTTCCATCTGTTCAAATTCACGCATACGAAAAATGAACTGCCTGGCAACAATTTCGTTCCGGAAGGCCTTGCCAACCTGGGCAATACCAAATGGAATTTTCATCCTGCCGGTTTTCTGGACGTTCAGGTAGTTAACGAATATCCCCTGGGCGGTCTCCGGACGCAGGTATATGGTGTTTGCCTCATCGCTGACGGAACCCAGCTTGGTTTCAAACATCAGGTTAAACTGCCTTACGTCAGTCCAGTTACGAGTGCCCGAGATGGGACAGGCAATTTCACAATCCTCAATTATTTTTTTTATCGCAGCCAGGTCATTCGCTTCAAGCGCCTGCACCATTCTCTGGTTTACGGTTTTGGCATGTTCCGACAGCTCAACCACACGGGGGTTGGTTTGTCGGAAAAGTTGCTCATCAAAACTATCTCCAAAACGCTTACGCGCCTTTTCAACCTCCTTTTCAACTTTTTCCTCCTGCTTTTGAATCCACTCCTCAATAAGCGTATCGGCACGGTAGCGCTTCTTGCTGTCCCTGTTGTCAATCAGCGGATCGTTGAAGGCGCTGGTATGCCCCGATGCCACCCAAATCTGGGGGTGCATGAAAATGGCAGAATCAATCCCCACAATGTTCTCATTAACCCGGGTCATGGCTTCCCACCAAAAGCGACGGATGTTATTCTTTAGCGCCACGCCATTTTGTCCGTAGTCGTACACGGCGCTCAAACCATCGTAAATTTCGCTGGAGGGAAACACAAATCCATACTCCTTGCAGTGAGATATTAACTTCTTAAAAAGATCATCCTGTGTCATATAGCAGCTGTATATTGTTAGCTAGGTAAGAGTAAACCGCAAAAGTAGCTCAAATTGCCATCCTGTCAAATTGAAATTTTACATCACCCGGAGCATACTGCTCAGCACAATTAATCGTAAATCCCTGTAAGTAAGGCGGAAAGAAAAAGCAACCAGCACCGACGCTTCCATTCCTGGTTTGCAACTTGTATGAGCAGGGCATAAATTTACACCTGCATGTTGACTTTCATCCATTGTTTTGTAAATTGCAGGTAATTCACCCAGTTTTAGAATATGTTTACAAGGAAAGTTCCCGTTGCACTAGCCATACTTTGTCTTCTGGCTTTTCCGGTTCGCCCGAAAAGTTCTGAAGGCGACCTGCCTCAGGTATCCGAGGCCAGGGTTAAAGCAGCGGTTATCCTTAATATTGCCAGAGAAGTCAGGTGGCCAAACGAGAGGAGTATTGAAAACTTCAGGGTAGGGGTGATGGATGCCGATACCATCCTCCTCCACGAGCTACATAAGGTTGAGCCCTCATACCTCATCAGGGGGAAGCCCTTTAACACTTTTTACTTCTCCAATGAGAGCCAGCTGGAGAACATCGACATACTCTACCTTTCATCTGAATTCAGCAAAAACCTTTTTAGAGTTTACCGGGAGTTTGAAGGCAGGCCTACCCTAATCATCACCGACGGTGCCTCCGACAGGGCGCTAACCATGATTAACCTTACATACAATGCAGAAAAAAAGGCTATTGCCTTTGAGGTTAATCGCGAGAACATGGAATCACGCGGCTTCAGGGTTGGGCAGGAGCTGCTTCTGCTCGGCGGAAGCTACATGGATATCAAGGAGCTATACGTGGAAACCTCAAAACGGCTGAATGAGGCAACCTCCCTGATGGCCAAATACCAGGAAGAGCTGGATCAACTTGGACGCGACCACGATGAGTACCTTCATCAGATTGAGATGCTAGACAGCCAGCTAACCACTCTGAACTATCAACTCAAAAAAACAGAGCAGGACTACAGCAACTTAACCCTAAGGCTGCACGATAGGGACAGCTTGCTGGGCGTTCGCAACAGGGAGCTCCAGCTAAGAATTAACGAGAGCACCCTGCTGCAAGGGTTAATTCAAACCCAGCTCGATTCCATTAAAAATTCTTCAACCCTCCTCGATTCGCTAAACCAGCTGGTAGCCGAAAAACAAAAAGAACTACAGGCCCAGCAAAACCTCATTAACAACCAGGGGCAGGTAATCACGGAAAAGGAGTCCACCATTCTCCAGCAGCAGCGGAAATGGTACATCACCCTGATTTTGCTTTTGGGTGTTTTATCAAGCCTGATTTTTGCCTCTATTTCATACACCACCAAGCGGAGAATGAACCTGCGGCTTGAGAATCTTGTTGAGGAGCGCACCCGGGAGCTAAATGCCAGCCGGGAGCATTTTAAAAATTTATTTGAAAACTCCCCCGTAGCCATGATAGAGCTGAACTTTTCGGCCCTGAAAGATTTCTCATGGCAATCCGATAATGGCAAGGTGGATATCGACAGCATGAGCAATGAGGAGTTCTCAGCACTTATGTCCCGTGCCCTTACCTACTCCAGGGTGGTTGATGCTAACAACGCCGCCATTAAACTTTTTGGCTATGCCGATAAAAAGGACTTCATGGAGAATCCCTCCAAAACGCTAACCTTCCAGTCGCTGGTTGATTACCGGTCGCTGGCCAAACTCTACTTTAATAACCAGCCCCTTGCAAAGTTTGAAACTACCAGGCAAACCACTTCAGGCGAAACTATACATGCTGTTTTTGAATGGCTCGTGCTTCCCGGCTACGAAAATACCTACGAGAGGGTTCTTTTGGCTATTACCGATATTACTGCCCTTAAAAAGTATGAGAAGGAGCTTACCCGGCACAAAGATCATCTGGAGGAAATTGTTCTGGAACGGACCAGGGAGATTATCAAGCTGAATGAGGATTTGACTTCCACCAACGCCGAGCTGAAGCAGAAAACCGAGGAGCTTACACAAACCATTCAAAAGCTGGGCGAAGCGCAGAATCAACTTGTACGTTCAGAAAAATTGGCCTCGCTGGGTATGCTCACAACGGGAATAGCCCATGAAATTAACAACCCCCTAAACTACATAAGCGGCAGCCAGCAGGCACTAGGAACACTTCTGGAGGAAATGTGGAAGCTGCTTAACAGCTACCGCGATATTATTGCAACCAAGCTTACCAGCGACGTTTTAATAAACATCGAAAAGGAGCACAACCAGAATATCAACGACCTTTACTTCTCCATGAAATTCCTGCTCTCCAATATTGAAACGGGCATCAGCAGGGCCAACTCCATCGTTAAAAGCCTGAGGGTGTTTTTAGGTGAAAGCAGCCAGGAAATGGCCGAATATAGCATCCCCAATGCGGTTGGAAGTATTCTCACCATTTTAAAATCATCCTACTTTGGTAAGATCAGAATTACCGAGGAGTACTCCCCAGACCTGCCACTCATCCACTGTAGTGCAGAGGGGGTTAACCAGGTTATCATGAACCTGCTCACTAATGCCATTGATGCTATTCCCGAAAAGGGCGAAATAAATATCACAGCTACCTACGAAGTTGACGACGACTGCATAGCTGTGCAGGTTAGGGATAACGGCGTGGGAATAGCGAAGGAAAATATCGACCGGATATTCGACCCCTTCTTCACAACCAAGGAAACCGGCAGCGGAACAGGGTTAGGGCTTTACCTGGCATATAACATCGTGATTGCACATCATGGCTCCATCGAGGTGGATTCTGCTGAAGGAGTTGGAACAACCTTCACCCTTCGGCTGCCACGCATGGTACCAAACGGGTTGGAGCTACCCAGCTAGGCTCGCGTGGCGGACTAGCGCCTGCCTAATCACCTCCTCCAGCTCGGCTTTTTTCCAAGGTTTCATTATATACCTGAATATCAACTCCTTATTAATAGCCTGAAGCATAACATCCGATTCCATGAAGGCGGTAAGCAGTATGCAAACCCGAGCGGGGTTATCGCCCTTAACCTTTTCAATGAACTCCAGCCCGTTCATCACGGGCATCTTTAAGTCCGACACAACCACCTTTATCGGTTCACCTTTTAAAATTTCCAACCCCTTGATGGCCGAGTTGGCCACTACCACATCATACTCGTTGCGAAAGTTAATCTTGAACAGCTCAAGGTTAATGGTTTCATCGTCAACATAAAGAATTTTCTCCTTACCGTCCATGTTACCCGAGAGTTTTTATCAATATAAACAAATTTACTAAAATTTAGCTTACAAGGTTAATCGGAATGATGATTTTTAAACCTTTTATAAAAGACGATTAATGAAAAGGCTACGCCGGAAAGGTTACAAATTAAGTCGTACGGGTTGTAGGTACGCGATGGGATTTTCAGCTGGCAAACTTCCACCAAGGCTGCTGTTGTCAAAAAAAAAGGAAATAGAATAACCGGTTTAATGCGTAGGTTGGCCAGCGAAGCAGCGGCAGTCAACATCGCAAAAATCAAAAAATGCACCAGGTAATCGGTATGGAAATGAAAACCATCAAAGGGAACAACCGGAAGGCTAAAGTGTAAAGCTGCAGGAATTAAAAGGGTAATAGTAACCCAACCTAACAGTATAAGGGATAACTTCACCCACTTTACACGCCATAAATTTTTCATGGCTCAAATATGACGAAAAAAATACATTTTGGTAGCAGCACAGGTAAAATCAGCGGTAACAAGTAAATATTTGTCACCATTAAAACCCTGTTTCCTAAACACTTAGCCTGTTGTGGGTTTTTACCGTTAGCTTATTCATGGGGGATTTCTTCCCATCAACCTTTATCCTCGTTCTTCAGCCCCAACGGGGGAAAGCATTCTCTGCAATGCTCGTAAAGGCAGGAATCGTTGAAAGTTGCTGGAATAAGTAAAACGGCATAAAAGCCGGACCCGCAAATGGGCAGGTGGCTTAAATCCGCCAGCAGGCGGACAAGTTCCGCCAGGAGGCGGACAGGTTCTTGAATCTTGAATTATCTTATCCTTTAACCTTTATCCTTGTATTAACCTTTATCCTTTTCTTCCTTGCTAGAACCTGTTCAGCCAGCGGTAGCGGCGGGCGCTGTCGCCAAGCTTCAGGCCGATCATCAGCTCGTGGGAGCCAGCACTGGAGATATTCGATACGTCGGAAAAGTTGTAGTCGTAGGCGTAGCCAAAGTAAAACTGCTGGTACTTCATACCAATCATGGTAACAACCGCCCCCGATGTGCGAACCGAAACCCCAACCCAGTAGTTATCCTTGTAGTAGCCCTTTACGTTGAAGTCGGCATTCAGCTGTAGGCGTTCGGTAGTGGTGAACAGAATGGAGGGCTCAATGGCATAGTCGCTCCGGTAGGGCTGATACCTGTAACCCCCAACAATGTAGTACTGCCGTAAAAGCCGGTAGGCGGTTTCGGAGTTTCCTCCGCCAAACTGGATTGAACTTTGAAACAGCGAGGTGATGGATAGCCCGGCATAGAAGTTATTACCGCTAAACAGAACCCCCACGTTGGCATCGGGAGCAAACTTGGAGGTTTTGCCCACCAGCAGCATGTCGTTCTCCTGGGTGTAGCCATCCTGGCTGGTAACGTTGGCCTTGAACTGAAAAGCCGATATGGAAGCCCCAAAGCTAAGCTGGTAGTCGCGCATGTAGATGTGGTAGGAGTAGGTTCCCTGAAAACCTGTGCGGTGAATTCGGCCGTTATTGTCGTTAAACACAAAAGCGCCCAATCCAACTTTTCCGCTAGGACGGCGACGGCGAACCCTTGACCTCACGAGTCGGCTGCGGTTGCGGAAGCTGGTTTTCAGTATGCGCGTTTGAGCGCTCAGCGCATAGGTGCTGGGAGCATCCGAGTAGCCCATCCACTGCTGACGAGCAGTGAGGTTGATGGCAGTAACCCCCTCGGCACCGGCAACAGCCGGATTTACCAGGAAAGCGTCGAGCATGTACTGGCTGTAGAGGGGTTGCTGCTGGGCCATTGCCCTGCCCGTTAAGCATACCACCCCAACCACCACCATCATTCCTACTTGCCTTGCTTTCATTTGCGTAATTATATGTTGTAAATTTATAAAAACCGGTGTATTTCGCCCCTTCGGGGCTTTTGCTCCCTCACATTCCAAGTTCTCCGTTCCAAATCAAATTCGCCCCCTCGGGGCTTAAGGTTAGAATGAATTTCGCCCTTAACAACCTTGACAAGTTTTTTTCCTTCTTCCCTTTACCCTTTACCCTTTTTATCCTTTATCCTTTAACCTTTATCCCTTATCCTTTATCCTTTTCACGGGGCTACCTCACAATCGTCACGCTTCCCTTGTACTCGTACTTCTTGTCGCCAACGGTGAAGACGATGATGTAGTGGTAGGAATCCATCGGTAGCTCACGGCCACCAATATCCTTGCCATTCCATGGCTGGTAGAGCCCGTCGTGCTTCCACACCATCTTACCCCACCTGTTGAACACCTTCACGGAGATGTTGTTGATGTAGCCGCGGAGGTCCTGACCCTGGTAGGGTGCGGGGAACTCCCACTTGTCGTTTACGCCATCGCCGTTGGGTGTAAAGGCCGCCGGTATGCGGAGCTTGCTGTAATCGGCTGCGCCGATGTTGATGGAGTCAGAGTTCTCGCAGCCGTTGATGTCGGTAACCTTCACCCAGACAAACAGGTCGCCGCTCTGCCCATCAACGGTGATGGTGGGTGTGATGTCGCCCGTGCTCCAGCTGTAGAAGCTAAAGTTGGGATCGTAGGCATCGAGGGTGAGGGTTTGGGAGGCGAAGAGCACGGTATCCTGGCCCAGGTCAACCAGGGGAAGGGGGTGAACGGTAACCTCGGATATGTCGTAGGAGCAGCTGTAGCTGCTGTTCACCAGCCTTACAAGGAATGTTCCGGACTCGCCGGTGTAGTAGAGCTGGTTGGTGCTGCTGTCCTGCCACAGGTAGCTGGTGTAGCCGCTACCGGGGTCGAGGGTGGCAATGCTGCCGAAGCAGATGCCCTGCTGGTCGGGGATGTTGTTCTCAATGGGGATGAAGATTTCGGGGGAGTTGAGCACCACGTCCTGCCGGTAGGGTGTTCCGGTGCAGCCGTAGTCGGTGTGCTCGGTAACCATGAAGGTGTAGGTACCGCCCTCCAGGTTCTCGCTCCAGGCCACCTCAATGGAGTCGCCTCGGGCCAGAATGGTGTATGCCGAAGGGGGCAGCAAGTTACCATGCGGATCGGTGATAACCCACTCGAAGTCGGAAATGCCGTTGAAGCCCTTCACCCCGTACCTCTCGTTTGTGCCCACGCAGGCCATGGGCAGGTCCTGCCCCTGCGCCCGGGGTGTGATGCCGGTGAGAGCGAGCAGTGCCGCCAGCGCCAGTATGGGGGTAAGCCTTTTCAATGCTAATGCGGGTGTTGATAAAAAAAGGTGAAAAAAAACAGGGTTTAACCTAAACCCCGGCAGGCCATACAGCCTGCCAGGGTTGAAAAACTACCTAGTCAACTTTACGCTTATAATTATTAGTAAGCATACTGGTTAGGAATATGGTAGATAGGACCGGTGGAAGGAGCAGGGTTAACAATGTAGGTAATTGTAGCAACATCCCCAACCATAGTAACATTAGCACCAGGGGTAAAACCGTAGGCATTTAAATTGGCAATGCCGGGTGCAATATAATCTGATTTTTGTGTTATAGCAGAAATAACACCATTACCAGCAGCAGCAGGCGCATCTGAAGCCTTTTTAAAACGGTAAACGTAGCGTGTTCTATGACTATTATTTACATTAAGATCAGCAGTAGTAAATGACCAAGCATAGCTTGGAGATGTACCTGTAAGTGCTGGGGTTTTTAATTTTGAAACAAGTTTAAAATCAAATAAATTATTCTCTGGGCCATTTCCAGTTAGAATAACATTACCATCAACATCCAGCTCATCAATTTCCTCAGTTACCAAGAAAGCATA
>Ga0116192_1000455_pt1 | contig 31400 bp, 22 predicted proteins | sample AD_UKC113_MetaG_FD_89876 | JGI IMG/M metagenome (GOLD analysis project Ga0116192, IMG submission 89876) | Active sludge microbial communities of municipal wastewater-treating anaerobic digesters from Hong Kong - AD_UKC113_MetaG | ecosystem: Engineered > Bioreactor > Anaerobic > Digestate...
ACTCTTTGAATTCACTGATTGGACCACAATTTTTAACTGCTATTTCAGTTATTTTTATACTCATTTTTTATCCAATTCACCAAATATTAATTCCATCGCTTTTTCTAAAATTTGTTCTTTTGTTGCATGAAAATTTTTTAATTCTAATTTTTCAATCTCCTGTTTTACTTTATTAAATATAAAAATTCTTTCATCGGAGAGTGTATTTAGAACTTTAATATCTGTCAGGTCGGGTCCCTCTTCGTCATATAAGGAAATTCCATATTTTGAAAGAGAATTTATAATTGCCCCTTTTAAAGATAACAGGTTGGTGGTAAAACCTCTCACTTTAAGACGCAATCTGACATAATTTAATTCCTCATCGGGTAATTTCCAGTTTTTTATCATCTGCTCTATCTGTTTTTTTATTAAGTCAATTTCATTTTCAACAGGAAATGTTAAAATTTCTTCTATAAAGTAAATTTTTTCTGTTTTAATAAATTGATTTTCAATAGTATTTGCCCCTGTGTCATAAATAATAAATTGCCTTTTGCCTGTTTCAGTTATATCAAGAGGAAATGGAGAACCGGGATAATATACTTTCCCAAAATTGTCTGCTTTGTGTATATGCCCGAGAAAAACTTTTAATGGATTGTATTTGTTAATTACTGCCGCAGAAAGAGGCATATAAGTCCCTGGCTCATAAGGGTTTGTCTGCCAGTTTGTAGTAATATAATCACCGTGTCCAACCAAAATCCAATTATCTGGTTTATTTTCAGAAATAAATTCAATTAAAACTTCATCCATTGTTTTAGTTGAAATATAAGGTATTAAGAGAAAAGATATTCCATCAAATGTTTTTAAAGATACAGAATTTATAACTTCTATATTACCTGATGTAAAAAATTCCTGCTTAACCTCTGTATCATGATTACCAGGAATAATTATTACTTTAATGTTCTTGAATTTCCCACAAATTTTATCAAAACTCTGATATTGGAAAAAATTTTTATCAAATGTATCACCTGCAATTAAAAGAGTGGTAATTTGTTTTGAAATACATTCATTGAAGATACTTTCAACAACTCTGTATCTATCTGGTGTTTCATTTTGTTCTTTTAAATGAACATCAGCAGTAATGGCAATTTTCATATCTATAATGTAAAGCATTCACTCCCTTTTTGTCAAGTATTTGTATGAGTTGGGTACATCGGTAACACTTTTTTATTCAAATTCTGTTGTTTTTTCATCTCAATAAATTCCATTGATTATCAATAATTGATATGAATTTTTTGTTTATACCATTTTGTATGAATTTGTATGATTTTGGACACTATATGGACACTATTTGGACACCAAAAATTTTTGTAAAATATTGCTCAAAATTTTACTACCCTACCATTCGGTCTATTTTACTTTTGAGTTAAAAAGGGTATAATACATTGTAATTGGAGAAAAAAATGGGAACAAAAAATTCAAAAGTCAATATAACTTTTGAAAGAAGTATTTATACTACAATCAAGAATTTATCTGAAAAAGAAAATATACCAATGTCATCTATTATTAGGGATTTAGTTAAAGAAGCATTAGAACTAAGAGAAGATATAGTACTTTCGAAATTTGCTGAAGATAGAGAAAAAACTTTTAATAAATCAAAAGTTCTTTCTCATCAAGAAGTTTGGAGATAAAATTGAAATTTAAAGTATTATACCACCCTGATGTTAAAAAAATTGATTTACCCCTACTAAATAAAAATATAAAAATTCGGATAAAGAAAGCAATAGAAGAAAGATTAATAACTGAACCTACCAAATATGGTAAACCCTTAAGAAAATCCTTAAAAAGATATTGGAAATTAAGAGTAGGTGATTATAGAGTTATTTATAAAATAGAAAATAACGAAGTATTTATTTTGGGAATTATACACAGAGATGAAGTTTATCATCGTATATTCACCAGGTTATAAAGAATTAAGATACTTATCATTGTGTCTATTTTATTTGTTTTTGTATTATTAAAATGGTAATATTGAAAAATGGGGAAGTTACTCAGAGGTATCAAAGGAAATAATTATGGAATACACAGTAATACTTCATAAAGCCGAAGAAGGAGGATATTGGGTAGAAGTTCCTGCTTTACCTGGTTGTTATTCTCAAGGCGAAACAATAGAAGAAACAATGGATAATATCAAAGAAGCAATTGAACTTCATTTAGAGAATCTAAAAGAAGAAAATAAAATTCCAGAAGATAATGACTTTGTAATTGGAAGAGTGCAGGTTTCTAATATCTAACCTACCTATTGGAAATTTTTCTTACCCTACCATCTTGTCTATTGTATTTTTTGGTTTTAAAAGGTATAATTTTAAAAAGAGGGAGAAATAAATGGAAATTACAAAAGAATGTGTTATATCACCAAAAGGGAAAAAGAAAGCAGTCATTTTACCTATAGAAGAATATAAAAAACTTTTGGAAGATATTCATGACCTTGCAATTATTGCTGAACGAAAAAAAGAAAAAGCAATAAAACTTGACAACTATCTTACAAGAATGAGAGAGAATGGATATTTATAAAATATAGGTTAAAACTTCTATAGAAAAAGATTTAAGAAAAATTCCCCACCAATATATAGGTAAAATTATTCAAGAAATAGAAAATCTCTCTACAAATCCGTACCCTACTGGAACAGTCAAACTTACAGCAACTGAAAATACTTATAGATTTAGAGTGGGAAATTATAGAGTGATATATCAAGTAATAAAAAGCAAAAGAACAATTATCGTTCACCATATAAGACACAGAAAAGAAGCATATAGGTAAATTTCTCTCATCCATCCTGTCTATTGTATTTCTTGATTTTTATACACCCCCATTTCAATGTCCGAATGTCCGAAAAATTAAAGAAACCTATATCAGATAAGGAATTTGGCATCTGACATCAGATTTTCAATGTCTGTACCTATGTCTAAATGTCAGAAAATAGTTTTTATCTTCCCCTTAAAAATGCCTTTCTTTTTTAAAAAAGGTTAGTTCAGACGATATTTTTTGAAAGAAAAATTAAAAGATGGTTTTTACTGCCTAAAGGGTTTTCTTTTTTAAAATACCTATAGAAAACGGGTTAGGAAGACAATTAGCCTATTTTGGGTATACATCTCAAATAGTGTATTTATTATATCTTTATACTATAATAAATGAAAAATCTATAATTGAAATTTAGAGAATTTTTGGAAAGTAAAAGATTAATAAGAATATCGGCTGTTTTATAAGTTATTTTCATATGCTGCTTTTAATAGTTCAATAATAAAATCCTTGTTTTTCTCAATATCTGGCTTGTTCAATTTTATTCTGTACCTTTCCCACCTGCTATCATAGTCCAGCATATCAAGTCCGGCAGATTCTATTTTATTTTCTATGTCATCGGATTTCGGAATTTTGAATTCAACTCGCATAATGTTTTTCTGTGGACGCATTATCACAAAATTATTAGGTTGTCCGTCTTTTGCAAGGCCGATATAGCATTTATTATATTTTAGTTCAAAACCTGGCCAGATACTGTTAATCAACTCAAGAATTTTATCAGCCATCGCAACTGTCTGTTCTTTTGCTCTCTGTTCCCAATAATTTCTGTCGGTTATTTCATAAACTTCCTCATCTTCATCAACAAAACCAAGTTTTAACTGGTCAAGCACTGTTGTAAATACAAGAGAAATAGTATCACCAACCTGGATTGCATTCATTTGAATTGCAACTAGGGGGATAGCACCATTAAAAAGATTTATAACATTCAGGAATCTACTGGTAATGTCCTCAGCAATGATAACAGCGCAGTGTTCATATTGGGGAAATCTTTTTCTTTCTATATCCCAGTATTCTATGGTTCTGATAATATGATTTTCATCGGTTTTACCCAGTTGAATTTCTACTTCGTATCTTTTTGTAGCATCTACATTCTGTAAGAGTAAATCAAGTCTTCCGGCACGAGGTTGAATTCTTTCTTTGTCTTTAAGCACAAGGTTCCCTAATCCTATTATACTTGGATCCTCAGCTATAATATTCTGAACCCACGTTTCATTCAATTCCGGATGGCTCTTGATATCAATCTTTACCGGGACAGCATATTTTATAGACATTTTACCTCCATTTTGATAATAATTTCTGATAACTACACTGTAAAGTATATCACAAATATTTAAATTTTACTATATATCAAGTGGTTATATTTTTCTAAATTAAGCAAATTTTCACGGCGACATGAAAAATTTGCCACTATTCATAATCCCCTATAAAGTAAGAATAATTTTTCCTAATTCTTCTACAAATCTCTTGTTTATAACAACTTTATTTTTCTCTCGAATGACTTCACTATTCAACAACTGATAATGCTTCTTAGAGTTTTATTTTCATATTCAATCTTCTTAATTATCTATTTCAAAACCTAATATTTTTATCCTTGAACCTAAATGGATAGAACAGCTTATATACAATCCTTCATCAATTAATTTCAAAATTGATAAATTGTGCCTTTCTTCTATCTCTTGTATTTCTGCTATATTATATGTTTCAACCCATTTTTTCATATACCTTATCCAATTAAAATATTTTTCTAATGATAAACCATCTCTTTGGGATTTAATTAATCCTGTTGCTTTTGCAATTGAATTATCTATCAATGGGAAATAATATGGAGCAAATATGTGTAGTGATTTAGCAACACCGACTGGCTCATTATTATTTCTTCCACACTTTTTGAGGCAATCATTAAGATCATTAAGTATTTGTTTTATCTCATTTTCGTTTATTTCCTCACGATATATCTTCTTTTGTCTATATTCTTTTATAATATCTCTTTTATCCTGAAAAAAGTATCCAATTTCTTGAAAATACTCAGATAAATTAAACCTTTCGTCTTCAAAATATTCTTTAAATCGTCGAAAATTCCACAAAAATAGATAAGGAGCAACTCCTAAACCTATATTGTACTGACATCTATTCTCATCTAAAAAAATTATTAGTTGTTGAAAAGCATCGTCCATTCTTTGTTGAAGTTGAGGAGCAATTTCAAAAGCAGCATAGTAAAAATTTTTTCTTATTTCATTTAATCTCTCAATATCATCTTGTGAAATGCTGAATTTATCATTTTCATACCATTTTTCTACCCAATTCCTACATATTGGATAAACATTATATCTACCTTCAAAAATATCATAAATTGTATGTCCCGCTTCAATCCATTTTTTGAAATTTTCAATAGACATAATTACACCTCCTACAAAAAAATTTAAATTTTTTTATATTACATTTTTCTAACTATAGGAATCCTCTCTGAGTTAAAAATATTTAGATAAAAAAAACAAAGCCGTGAAGCAATCTCTCCGACCTTTTTATTATTGTATATTTCTTATTCGGGGAATTAAATTATTTACAACTGTTTCTACTAAACTATCTATTCCTGTTTGATGAAGTCTTATAAAAATTTTCTTTTCCTTCTCAAACTCACTTTTTGCTTTATTAGTTCCAGCGTGGCTTGCAATACTCGTAATAATTATTCCATAATCTCCCTTTTTCACTAAACTACTTATTTCATTTATATTATCAATTGCATTATGAAATAAACAATCTTTTGCACCTAATCTTTTTATTTCTTCTTTATATCTTTCTTTTAAACTTTCTTTACCACCAACAATAGTAATTATTCTCCCAGATAGTTCTTTATATTGGTCATATTTCTTTGCCCAAATTGTACAAAGTTCACACTCGTTCCATTTCTCTTTTGGAAGAAGAATATAAATACAGTCAATCTCCTCGGCTAATTTTTGACACTTAAGACATATTTTAATTCCTTTCCCAATGCTTTTTTGTTCTTCTGCAAATTCCTCTAATTTTTCTTTTAATTCTGATATTATTTCTTTCTGTTCGGGCGCAATTAAGATAATTTTATTATAAACCTCCATTGCTTTTTTTATTTGTCCATCTTGCTTATACAATTCTGCTAAGGTTATTAATTTTTCTATTTGTTTGTTTTTGTCTCCTATATGTTTGTATGCTTCAATCTCATCTTCTAAAATTTCTACTATTTTCTCGTATTTATATATTTGCTCACAGACATCAGGAATTTTATAGTAATTTTTTTTCTCTTTATACCAATTAATTAATTCAATACCCTCATTTATCATTTCACTGTAATTTTTTATTTCTTCATAAATCATCATAAGTGTTTGAAATATTGGCTCTTTATCATTACAAATTTCTTTTGCGTTGTTTAATTTTTCTATTGCTTCTTCTGTTTTTTTTCTATCATATAGAGAAAAAGCAATATCAGATATTATTTTGGGGTCCCTTTTATAAAGAAAATAGTTTTCACATTTTTTTTCTACACATTTTCCCATATCTTCTTTTTCTGCAAGAGACCAAGCAGCATGGTCAACATCGGCAACTCTTTCAAATCCATATGTTTCCTTCCATTCTCTTAATCTTTTTAAATATTTCATATATTGGTCAATAGCACGAGTTGTCTCTACTCTTGTTATGGCTATTACAGGGGTACTATAAATACCATAAAATTCTGGATGAGCAAATCTTAATATTAAAGAAGTAAATTGCAGGTCATGAAAAATCATCACTAACTCTTTTATTACAAATTCTTCATTTTCAGGCAATTTTTCATTTAATAAAGAATTAATTTTCTCAAGAAAAGGTTCTATTTGTGTTTTTGGTGGAGGATTTAGATGTTTTCCAAATTCCCAATATTTTTTATCAATTACGGATATTAGTGTTTCATATGTCAATGTTTGCTGAGAAAGAGAATTTCTGAAAAATTGTTCTAATGGTTCAATATTTATCTGTTTTCCATATACTTCATAGTATGCTTCTTTAAAACAATCACGACATTTTTTTAAATTAAATTCCATTTCTTTATTTTAACAAAAATTTAATAAAAGAGGAATATTTCTATATAAGTTTGTAGATGATACCATTTTACTCTATTAACCAGTATGAATAAATGTTATATTGCATTGGCTCTTTTTCTTTGTGAAATTTTAAATTTGATTGGTAAAAATGTAAATGTTAAAATATAAAAGTAGAAATAGAATTATAATTTGTTGTAAAAAATTACAAAAGAGAGTGGTGAGTTATTTTATTAAATATAACCAAATAAGTATATATGACAAAAGAAGAAAAGTTTTACAAAGCATTGCAAGATGTTTTTATCGGTGCCAAAATTGAGGGAACAGGTGGTTTTATCAACCTGATGAGAATAAAATCAAATTATTACCGCAAGATAGAAGATATCCTCAAGAAAGATATTGAATCGGCTCTAAAAAACTATCCAAAATTTAGAGATGAACTTTTTGATAAACTTTACTCCTTTTTTAACAGATATTTTACTGAAAGTGGTTCAATTTATTTTAACCAAACTCCTTTTCATAACAATGTTTATGAAAAAGTTTACACAGATGAAAAAGATGTTGTTTTATTCTGGAAAACGCAGATGCTTTACTATGTCAAAACAGACCGAATTTTCAGGAGTTTGCCTTTTGAATTTGATGGTCTTAAGTTTTTCTTTGATGCTTCAACAATAGAAAACAAAAAAAGCAATGAAAAACGCTCAGTAGTTTTTGAATTAGACAAAATTCGTGAAGACAACACAATTGTTTTCAGTGTTTCTTATTCTGAAAGAGGGACAAAAACAAAACAAGACGAGATATTAAAAAATATAAAGAAAAAAGGCATAGCGATTACGGAAGAGCAATTGGAACGTGCTTTTAGAGTTTTTGAAAAACAGAGTGAAGTAGATTTTTTTATAAACAAAAATGCCAAAGCATTTCTGCAAGAGCAGTTTAAACTCTGGAGTTATCAATATTTTTGGGAAGGGTCTCAAGAGTGGGGTGCGGATAGAGTTAATCAACTGCAAATTTTAAAAGATATCGCCTTCAAAATTATTGATTTTATCGGGCAGTTTGAAGATGAACTGGTAAAAATATGGAACAAGCCAAAGTTTGTTAAAAACTCCAACTATGTGATTACACTGGATAGAATAAAAGACGAAAACTTGATTGAAAAAATCAAGAAGCACGTGGGCATTAAAGAACAAATAAAAGAATGGCAAGAGATAGGAATAGTTGATAAGAATTTTAAGATAAAAGAAATTTTTGAAATAGATTTAACAGGGAAACATCTCTCAAAAAAATACGAACACTTACCTATTGATACAAAATATTTCAAAGATTTAGAAATTGAAATTTTAAGTCAGTTTGACGACTTAGATAAATCATTAGACGGTTGGTTGATAAAATCCGAAAACTATCAAGTATTAAACACAATTCTGCCGAAATTCAAAGAAAAAGTGCAGACGATATATATTGATCCGCCATTTAATTTAAATTCATCAGACCAATTTTTATATCGCACTAATTACAAAGATGCGAATTGGGCAACGCTTCTTGAAAATCGTTTGCGAATAGCAAAAGATTGGTTGAATGAAAAAGGAAGTATTTTTGTTAGATGTGATTATAATGGCAACTGGATTGTAAGATGTTTGATGGATGATATTTTTGGAAGAGAAAATTTTAGAAATGAGATTTTTGTTAAAAGAGGATATGTGCCAAAAGGATTAACCAACCAATATTTAACAGGTATTGATTCAATATTCTTCTACGCAAAAGATGTTAACAAAATGGCTTTTAAGGGTGCAAAAAGAAAAATTAGAGAAGAAGATAGACAATGGATTTCTTTAGATATGCCAGGGCAAAGAAGAACTTATGAATTACAGGTAAGATATTTCTTTGGCAAACCATGGTTACCTCCAAAAGGACAACATTGGGGTTTATCGCAACAAAAAATAACTGAATATGAAAAATTGGAATGGATAAGAATTAATCCCGGCAGAAAATATATTGATACACAAGGCAATACAGTTAAAGGAATGCCGGAATATCTTAAAGAACCAGAATTACTTTTAGATACAAATTGGACTGATATAAAAAGTTACGAAACTCATAACACTTTCTTTGCCACCGAAAATTCAGAAATACTACTTAAGAGAGTAATTGAGGGAATGGAATATGACAAACAATTAATCATAATGGATTTCTTCCTTGGCTCTGGCACAACCACCGCAGTAGCACATAAACTTGGTAGAAAATGGATTGGCGTTGAGATGGGAGAACATTTTTATAGTGTAGTTTTGCCGAGAATGAAGAAAGTTTTGGCTTATGATAAATCGGGTATTTCAAAAGAAGTAAAGGAATATCAGGGAGGAGGATTTTTCAAGTATTATGAGTTAGAGCAATATGAGGAAGCACTGGCGAATTGTAAATACGGAGACAATGATTTGTTTAATTCTCCAAGCAAATCTCCGTATCAGGAATATGTTTTTATGAAAGATGAAAAAATGCTCAAAACATTAGAGATTGATTATGAGAAAGAAAAAGTCAAAGTTGATTTATCAAAACTCTATCCGAATATAGACATTGCCGAAACATTATCTAACCTTACCGGAAAGTGGATTAAGAAAATAAAAGAAGATGAAGTGGAATTTGAAGATGGAACAAAAATCAATACAAAAGATTTAGATTATAAACTTATTAAGCCATTAATTTGGTGGGAGTAGATATGGCAAAATTCAACTTATACAAAGTCAACCCTGGCCAACGAGATAAACTCGTTACGAAACTTCAATCAGTAGGGCTTTCAAAGATAGGAAGCAGGAATATTGACGGATTTACTTTGGATTTTTATTTTTCGGAAAAACCCGACGCTATTGATATATGGTGGACTGAAATTTATAAAGAATTTTTTGAGGCAAAAGAGAAGCCCAAAAATAAAATATACTTTGCTACATTACTTATTTATAATTCTCAGGTTGTCTATGCGGTAAGTCTCGGCAAGTCACATTTTTATTTAAAGCATTTTTGCGATGGTGATTTCGGACTTAATTTAGCAGAAAGAATTGCTGATGATATAAACCCCAAAATAAAAAACTCAAAGTTTTACAAAAGCCGAAAAAATAAGATTATTACAACCTATCAGGAAGGTAGCGGTATTGATTTTGATAGCGGCGAGTCGATCCACTACTTACGGGCTAAAACGATTGACAAGGATAACTGGGGTAAAACCGCGAGTTTTGGGCATTCCGCTCAATTTAGTATTGAGATTAAACCTGAGGAATTACCAAATTTTGTCAAAAGAATCGAAGAAACCCTAAAGCAAAACCCGCGAATAAAATTGCCAAGGGTTATCTTGGTGCAAGATGAAAAAACACAGAATAAACTTGATAATTTGCTCGCGAAGGCTCTGTCGGGTTCATCTAAATCATCTACAGTGCAAGAAAGCGATATTACTTTATCAGGGGTAGATTTTATTTTTTCTGACCAATACGAATACAGCTTTCATGTGAGGGGAGATCGTGAGTCTCACACTGATAAAGGAGAACTTACATTAGAACGACTGAAGCAGTTTATTTCAGAAAAAAATATCAACCTCGAAACGCAACTTAATGATATACAAGTAAAAGTCCACAACGAGTTTGGCAGAGATTTTTTTGTTTCGCTTAAAGAGACATTGGATTTTGTGGAAGAAAAAGATCGATATTGTCTTATTGACGGTAAATGGTATCAATTCAGCCAATCATATCTAGATTTCTTAAAAGAAGAAGTTGATAGTATTGATTTTAAGGAACAAGAAGAAGTCGGCGATAAGACAGAGCAGGAATTTAATCAGAGAAAAAGCCGAGAAGGATTTATTAATTGCGATAGATTAAATGAAACCTTGCGTAAAAAATACAAGGTGGAAAAGGTAGATTTGTTTAAAGATAAGATACTCCACTTTGTTAAATTTGGACCCCCGCAAAAGATGAACTATGCAATCGATCAAGCAATCAATACGGTTAAGCTGTTGCAAAACAACCAAAGCAAGATTCAGATCAATGATGAAGAAAAAGATGTTGAAACGATTTGTTTATGGCTTGTTTTTGACAGGAAACAGAAATTTAGCAAACTTTCAGAATTGAATTCTTTGATTTTTCATATGAAGTTAGCCGATTGGAAACGACTTGTGCAAAATGCCAGATACAAACCAATTATTTATGTAAGTTATAGAAAAAATGTCTAAACTATATTTACAAAACAGTGTAGATGATATTGCTTTTGAGAGTTTGCCAATAAAGTGGCAAGGATTTGATTTTAGCCGATTTTCAAAGGATAAAACGCTTTTTGATTTTCAAAAATATGCCCTTCAAAATGCACTTAAAGGTTTGTGGCTTTATTTTGTAGATAAGAAAAGGGATAAGAAGTCCTTTTTTGAATATTACAGACTAAACGGATTAGAAGAAAATTTTGACTATAATTTAAATCACGAAAGAAAGGCGGCTAAACATCTCTTGGAATACCCAGACGATTATCCGGTTGCGGACAATGAAATTTCTTTTGCACATTTCATCAACCGAATGAGTTTTTGGATGGCGACTGGTTCTGGTAAAACATTAATAATTGTTAAGTTAATTGAGTTTTTAGGCAAACTTATTGCCGAGAAAGAATTACCAGTATGTGATATTCTTTTTTTGGCGCACCGTGATGACCTTTTGGACCAATTCAAAGTCCATGTTGAGGAGTTTAACAGTTTTAATTCTGATACAAGAATAAATCTCAAAAATTTGAGGGAATACGAAAGCGTCAAGCGAGAAAATACTCTGCCATTTTCCAAAAATGAAATTACTGTTTTTTATTATCGTTCCGATTTAATTTCCGATGTACAAAAAGAGAAAACGGTGGATTTTAGAATTTATGATAATTTTGGAAATTGGTATATTTTTCTTGATGAGGCGCACAAGGGCAAAAGCAATAAAAACGAAATGTCGGATTCTCAAAGGCAAATATTATACTCTATACTTTCAAGAAACGGCTTTTTATTTAATTTTTCTGCCACATTTACTGACCCCAGAGATTTTGCAACCTGCGCTTTTAATTTTAACCTATCCAAATTTGTAGAAAAAGGATATGGTAAGCATATTTATGTATCGTCTGCTGAGATTAGTGCATTTCGGGAACAAGATGATTTCTCTCCTATTGAAAAACAGAAAATTGTTCTAAAATCTCTTTTGCTTTTGACCTACATCAATAAGTATTTTGAGAAAATAAAAAAAGTAGATAATTCGTTATACCCTAACTATCGCCCCCTACTTTTGACGCTGGTTAATTCCGTAGATGTGAAAGAATCAGATTTAAAATTGTTTTTCAGGGAATTGGAAAAAATTGCAAAAAAAGATATTAGATTTGACCTACTTGTAACAGCAAAAAATGAGCTTATTCAAGATTTTCATAACAATCCAAGGTTTGAGTTTGAAGATTTAGAATTTATAGTTAATTCTGACTTAATTTCAAAGTTAGAATATGAAGATATTTTGAAATATGTTTTGAATACTAAAACTTCTGGTAATATTGAGGTATTAAAAATCCCTGGTAATAAAAATGAATTGATTTTTAAACTTAAAACCACTGAGAAACCATTTGCGTTAATCAAAATCGGTGATATTTCTGACTGGTTGAAAAATAAACTTAAGAACTACGAAATAAACGAAAGTTTTGAAAATGAGAGTTATTTTAGCCGTATAAATCAGGATGATTCTGACATAAATATTTTAATGGGCTCTCGTTCTTTTTATGAGGGCTGGGATTCTAATAGACCAAATATCATTTTATTTGTAAATATCGGAGTGAGAAGTGATGCTAAAAAGTTTGTTTTGCAGTCGGTTGGTAGAGGTGTAAGAATTGAACCTATAAAAAATAAAAGAAAGAGGATTCAAGAATTATTCAATGCAAAGGAAATAGAAGAGAATATTTTTGAGAAGGTTAAGAATTTGGTTTTGCCTATTGAGAGTTTGTTTGTATTTGGAACAAATGCTAAAAATGTACAAGAGATAATTGCTACACTAAAAGCTGAGAAACAAGAGAAAGATTTAAGCGAAGCGTTTATTGTAAATCCCGAAGCACAAAAACATCTGCTTCTGGTGCCGGTTTATAAAACCGCCGAGAGAATTTTTGCTGAGGAAGAAGATGTGCAAAAATATCCTGTCAGCCGTGAAGATTTTGAATTAACAGCGCAATTTTATGGATTTTTGGGCGATAAAATCGCTTTGGTTAAATATGATTGCGAAGTTAAGGTTTTGAAGAAAGCAAAAGAAAGTTTTGCTGAATCAAATAAAGATAGATATTATACATTAGGCAAGGACGAGCCATCACTTTTTGAACCGGAGTTAATTCTTGACCGAATTTTTGATTACTTCGGAGTTAAAAGCAGAGAATTTGAGAAGTTTAAGGAGTTAGAAAATGAGATTGTGCATTTCAAAAAGGTTAAATTTAGCGATGGTGAGAAATATGAAGAAATTAAAAAGAAGATTGAAATTATAAGAAGTAAACCAAAATATGAAGAAAAATTAGAGGAATTATTTAAAAAAGGAGACAGAGGAGAATATGATAGTGAATTAAAATTATTTGAATCAGCAGGAATTTATGAAAAAGATAGTAAAAAAATTCAAATAAAGTATTTGGCAAATCATTACTATATTCCTGTAATACTATCAGAAACTGAAAAAATTGACTATATCAACCACATTATTAATGTTGAGAGTGAAGTAAAGTTTGTTAAACAATTGGAAGAGTATCTTAGTAAGCCCGATAATGTATTTAAACAATTTGACTGGTGGATGTTTAGCAAACTTGACCAGACATTAGATGAGATATATATCCCTTATTACAATCCAAAAGAAAACAATATTGCTAAATTCAAACCTGATTTTATATTCTGGCTACAAAAAGAGAACAAATATACAGTTTTATTTATTGACCCTAAGGGAACTGAACATACTGATGGATACAGAAAGATTGACGGCTATTCAAAAATATTTGAAATAGAAAAAGAAAGTAAAATTTTCCCGTTCAACGGACTAAACATTCGCACAAAATTATTACTTAAACCTCGGCGAGGCATTGCTGAAGTATTAGATAATTACAAAAAATATTGGTTTGACAATTTTACTGATTTTGCGACTAAAATTGGTTAAGGTTTTTTATACTGCTTAATCTATTCTTCCACACTAAATTTTCCAAAAATAAAAGTTTGGGGTGGCATAAAATAAATTATGAGATATTGAAGGAGGAAAAGAATAAAGAAAATGGAGTTAAAACCAGGTGTTCAGGTTAGAAGAAAGTCAACACGAGATAGTATAGGAATAGTTTGTGATAAACCAGTTGAAATAATAGCAGGGGAAAAGTATTATACTATAAGTTTTGGTAATTCTTTTCAATTAGAAAAAATATGTGAATCTGACTTGGAAATTTTTGATGGTATTCCTTCAATAGAGGAACTTTTGCTAAGTGGAACTTATGGTTCTAAAGAAAACTGTTTCAGGATAATAACACTTTATAAATTAATTAAACCATTAAGAGACCATATATATGCTATTTATTCTTCAAAAACCGCTTTTCAACCATATCAGTTTAAACCTGTCTTAAAATATCTTTCATCTCAAAATAGAAGTTTATTACTTGCAGATGAGGTCGGTTTAGGAAAAACAATTGAAGCAGGATTTATTGTAACAGAAGAAATGGCGAGGAAAGAAATAGAAAGGGTATTAATTATATGTCCTGCTCGTTTAAGACAAAAATGGCAAGAGGAGTTTAAAAGAAGATTTAATTTAAGAATGGAAATTAAAGAACCAAATGAAATAGTATCTTTTTTTGAAGAATTCAGTAATCGTGGATACCCAAAAAATCTACAGGCTGTTTGTTCACTGGAAGGATTAAGAAAAAGAGAAATAGTTGAGAATTTTGAAAGTTCTGCTCCACCATTAGATTTTTTAATAGTAGATGAAGCACATCATTTAAGAAACAGTTCTACATTGTCCCATAGGTTAGTTCGGGCCTTACGCGATGGAGCAGATAGTACCATTCTATTAACTGCTACACCTGTTCATCTTACAAGCGAAAATTTCCTTAACCTTTTAAAAATACTTTCTCCTCAGCAGTTTACAGATTCTTCTGGATTTCAACTAAGATTACAATATAATGAATGTATAGTAAATGCCCAAAATATTCTATATCATTTTTCGTCAACAAATGGTGAAAATATTCTTAAACAATGTAAAGATGCACTTGAAAAATTAAAAAATGTTGTTAAAGAAGAAGATTTAATTAAAAATCCCCTTTATAATGATATTATCTACAGATTAACTATTTTTAAAAATCCACAACCACGGCAAATTGTTGAATTACAAAGGGATTTAAATAACCTCAATTTATTTTCTTATATAATGTGTAGAACCAGAAAACGGGATGTTATAGAAAAACAACCCAAACGTTGTCCAGAAGTAGTTAATGTTAATTTTTCAGTTATAGAAGAAGAAATATATAGGAAAATAATGGAATATGTTGAAAATAAAATAAGAATATCCAAAGAAAACAAAGGGAATATTATTTTTGGAATGACAATGCCTCAAAGACTTGCAGCGAGTTGTTTGCCAGCAGCCTTAGAATATTATCAAAACAAAATTAAAACAGAAATTATAGATGGGACAGATGTTTCTCCTGATGGAATTACTTATAATTATACTTTTGATGAAAATTTATATAATATACAAGAGGAGTTATTATCCCTTCAGAAACATTTTACAAAAGACAGTAAATTTGAAGCATTAGTCAATAAAATTTCCCAAATTGATGAGATAGAACCTGGAAGACAAATAATTATCTTCTCTTATTTTAAAGCAACACTTAATTATCTTGAAAAAGAATTAAAAAATAGAGGATATAATTGTTTAGTTATTCACGGAGATATTCCCTCAAGACCTGAAAAACCACAAGAAGATGAAAGAGGTAAAAGAATAAAAGAATTCAGACAAAATCCTGAAATTAAAATTCTACTTTCCTCTGAAGTAGGAAGTGAAGGACTTGACTTTGAGTTTGTTCATATAATGTTCAATTATGACTTACCTTGGAATCCAATGTTAGTTGAACAAAGAATAGGCCGTTTAGACCGCTATAATCAAAAATCAGAAAGAATATTAATATATAATATGGCTGTGAAAGACACTATAGAAGAGCGAATACTTCAACGTCTTTATGATAGAATAGGTATTTTTGAAAAAACCATAGGAGACCTTGAACCAATTTTAGGAGAAGTTATTAGTAAAAACATAAGCAGTTTACTTACAAGTAAGTTGACGGAAGAAGAAGAAAAAGAAAAAATAGAGCAAATTGTTAGAACAATAGAAAATAAACAGTTGGAATATGAAGAATTAGAAAAAAATAGGATTAAATTTGTTGGATATGATACATTTTTTGTTGATGAAATAGAAGAAGTTAAAAAAATGAAGAAGTATATTACTGATAAAGAATTATACATATTTGTAAAAGAGTTTATTGAAAATACATTTAAAGAGTGTGGTTTAGAAAAAACCAAAAATGAAAAAAAATTCATTCTTCATTATTCAAACAAATTAATCACAGCCATTAGAGAATTAAAAGGCGTAAAAGAGGAATACAAAGGAAAATTTTTGAACTATTGCTATATGTATATGGACCAAGGTCTTCCTATAACATTTTCTTCAGAATTTGCTTATGAAAATCCTGATATTGAGTATGTGAATATGCAACATCCACTTGTGAAATTAGCGTTAGAGTATTACAGAGATAATCCTCAAAATTTACACCCTGTATCTAAAATACAACTGGCAAATATACCAGACCTTAACATTTTGCAAGGTGATTATTTATTCTATGTATATACTATTACAACACGAGGTTTTCAGGATGGTATAACATTAGAACCTATATTTATCAATTTGCAAAATAAAGAATTTCTACCTCTTGAAATTTCAGAACTGCTTCTTGTTGAAATGATTGAATCTGGTGAAACATTTATAGGAGACCCATATTTTCAGAGAGAATTTTTGGAAGAAATAATTCATTTAATAAAAGAAGAGTTTGGACGCCGCTTAAAATTCAGAAAAGAAACTCTCCAAAAAACTAATGAAGCAAGTATAGAAAACTTGAGGACACATTTTAAATCTTCATTCCAATATAATATAGATACGAAAAATAAACAACTTGAGAATGCTATAAAAGAGCAAAAAGATGAAAGATATATACGAATGTTAAAAGGAACTATAAAAAATTTTGAAGAAAGATTAGAAAGCAAAATGCGAGAATTAGATGATAAAAAAAATCTCAGTTTTTCTCATAATGAAATTGCATCTGGTTTTTTAAGAATAAAAGGAGAAAAATAGAAAAATTTAAAAGGAACATTAAAAAATGTTTAAATTTTTAAAAAATCTTTTTAAAAAACGCCCACCTACCGTTCATCCAGAAGAACCTGAAAAAATAAAAAAATAAAATACGGATGATGTAAAAGATATCAAAAAAATTGAACATCATATTATTATAGAAAGTGCCTTAGGAAATTCCAGTAATAAAATAACTATTCCCGATATTCATAGTAAACAACCGCCTAAAATTATATCTCCAGAAAAACAAGAAGATAATTTCCCTTCTTCGGAAAAATCTAAAACAATAAACAAAGGCAATATAAATACAAGGGATATAAAGGAAGTTGAACACCATATTGTTATAGGAATTGATTTTGGGAGTTCTAGTAGTAAAGTTATTGTTCGTGATGACCATAGTGAATATCTTAAAATTATATATCCAGAAAAGCAAGAAGATAATTTTCCACCTTTTGCTTTTCCCACAAGGATTTCTATAAAAAATGATAAGATATATTTTTGTAATTATCTACAAGATGCTCTTTTAAACTTTTCTTATTTAAAAGTATGTCTTATATGTTCAGATTCTTCTAAGTGTAATAATTGTGATTTTGGAGGGAGAATAGTATTCCCTGGGAAAATTTTTAAATCTTTAGGAGATATTAAAATAGAGGAATTAGTAACAATTTTTCTATCATTCTTGATAAGTATGGCAAAATCTCAAATAGAAGAACATTTAACAAAAGAACGAATAAAACCTAAATTTTTTTATCATATGGGAGCACCTATAAATAAAATAGATAGTAAAGAAAAAGAAATATTTGAAAAATGCCTTTTTTGGGCAATCATTATAGCAAGCCAAACCAACATTACTAATGGACTTTCTTTTTCAGATGTCCATAATCTGTACTGCAAAATAAAATCACAAAATCCTATATTGCCAGAAGAACAAAACAGAAATTTTTTTGTTTTGCCTGAAAGTTATGCTGCTGTCGTAACTTATTTAAACTCTCATAAAGCCAAACAATGTCAATATTCTATTATTGATATAGGAGCATCAACAACAGATATATCAGTTTTTTGGTATAATTCTGAACAAGGTATTGCCTACTTTTATTATGGTGAAACCTATCATATAGGTTGTAATGATATTGATAAAGAAACATTAGAAGAACTACAAATTTATCCCCATAATAATGAGGATATTTTATTCAAAATTCAACAAGCACGACATTTTTTATACAATAATAAAGAAGATACTAAAGTAAAATTATTTGAAAAAGATATAGAAAAATCTCATATAGAACAAAACTCAAAAAAAGTAGGAATTAAGATTAGAAAAAAATTCTTAAGAACAATTAGATTAGCATGGGAAAAAGAACAGAGATTATGGCCCAACTTAAATGTATTTATAATTGGTGGAGGAAGCAGAATAAAAGAAATATCCGATTATTTAACAATACCTCTGGATAAAGATGCGAATTGGCAAACTATGGCTAATCCTTTTCAGGATACAAAATTAACGTTTGGAAAGATTGAACCATTTAATGAAAAAATAGAGGAGCAGGATTTGTTGTGCATAGCAGCAGGATTATCAATTCATCTTAGAAAATGGGTAAAATACTTTCCGCCATCAACCGTTGAACCTATTATTCCCGTGGTAAAAAAATTTGATGTTTATGAACGTTCAAGAGACTATGATGGTTGAAAACATATATAAAAATTTGAAGAAGGTGAGATAAATAGGTAAGAATTCATAATTTTGAAAAGTCTAGAAATTTATATAAAAGTAAGGAAGTATTAAGAATAGAAGCAGAGTTTTTGGGCGGTAATTATTTCAAATACAATGGAAAAATGGAGAAAATATGGATGATTGGGATGAGGAGGAAGAGGAGGAAGATATTTTAGATGATGTGTATGGAGAGGACTATGCAGAGTGGGAAAGTTTAGATGAGAGGTTAGCAAGGGAAGAGGAAGAAAAAGAGATAGAGATGATGGCAGAAGCAGGAACGATATTAGAAAAAATAGAGGAAGAGGAAAAAATGAAAGAGCTCCAGGGTGGGTGTTTTATTGCTACTGCCTGTTTTGGTTCTTATGACCACTCATTTGTGAAAGTATAAAGACAGTTTAGAGATGAATTTCTTTTGACAAATAGAGTAGGAAATGCCTTTGTCAGGTGGTATTACAAACATAGCCCAACAGGAGCAAAATTTCTTAATAAGTATGGTGTATTAAAAATTCCTGTTCTTCTTTTTATACTTCCTCTGGTTCTGGAAGCATATTTTTTACTTCACCATTATCTCACATCGTGTGTTTTAGAATTATGGAGTGTAGTAAAAAGACAGAGAGATTAAATAGAATTGTATATTGAAAGATTAAAATCTCATAATGAGATAATTGCCTCTGCTACTGATAAAGAAATAATATTCTGTTTTTTAATAGGGCAATTCGCTACAAAAATTATCCTGAAGTATTTTCATCTTAAATTTTGTTTTGTTATACCTGTGGTTCTATTCTAAAGTAGTTGCTCTATTTATTATTTGTTTTTCTCATATCTCCAAAAATCCTGCGGAGAAACAATATCAATTCCTTTATATTGTTTTAAGATAAGTAAATCTTCATCTCCACTTATAATACATTGGCATTTACCCTGAATAGCAGTAGCAAGGATAAAATCATCTTTTGGATCACGACAAACATTTTCTGCCAGTTTTTTAGGAGTTACAATTATTAAACGACTTTGAAGTAATTGAACTGCCTTATTTACTTCATACTTAGAAAAATTAAATTTATTAATCAAGTTTTCAGAAAATTCGGTAAGGATAAATTTTGAAATAAAAATTTCATGAAAACAAACACAATGTTCAAACAATTCGTTACATACTCCACGCGAAATAAAAGCAGCGATTAAAATACTGGTATCAAATACTATTTTCATGAGACCTGTTCAAAAATATCCTTATCAGTATACACACGGGAACTTTTCTTCATCATCCTTGCACGCAGAGTTCTAAATTCTCGGATAAACAAATAGTTTTGTAATGATTCTTTTATGATATTACTACGAGTTGTTCCTTCCTCCTCGGCTATTTTATCAATTTGTTTTTTCATATCTTCTGGTATGCTTACTGTTATAATTTTTCTCATATTTTACCTCCTGTAATAAAATTTAATACAAAATTTTATTTTTGTCAACAAGATTTTGCAGGAAATGATTTTAATATCACTTTATTAAACTTTAAAACTTCAACTTTGAAATAATCTTTACCAATAAAATAATATTCCTTCTTTTTCCTTCCTTTGTAAAACCGACTAAAGTTGCTTACCTTGTTTCTCAGAGTTGGTGCATCATCGTCTTCCAGATAGCACAACGAAGGTTAGGATGGATTTCTTATAAATTTCCTTCTTACCCCTTTGCAAAAGTAGGAAAGTCTCCCTTATGAGCAATAATATCTTCCTTCTTTTTAATAGATTATTTTGATAAACAATATACATTTGTAGCAATAATATTCGTAATGAAATCTCATAATATATAATGGAATTCAGTTCTTAAACTCGCTACTACATTTTGTAAATTGTTTATTCTTAACTTATGTAATTTTTCTTCCTGCAAAATCTTATTGTCAATCAAACAGCATCCCTCAAAAAATTTTGACAAAGTTAGATAATAGTATTACAATGAAGGACAAGCAGGGACATAAACAGGGAGATAAATGGTAAGAAAGAGATTGTTTATGTTTTCTCTTGTGGCACTTTTTTTAATAGTATCTAAAAGTTATGCTGGTAGTGGATGGGAAACAACAGGAAAAGTTTTAACAGGAGTTATAACAGGAGATATTATTAAAGATATTCCCCACTGCCATCACAAATGTTGTTGTAAAGAAGAATACAAAGAGACCTATCAGTCATATCTTAATACATACCGAGTTTGGATTCCAGCCCATTGGGAAAAGAAAACTGTCCATGATATTATTCCTGAGGGATATCAAACAATTAAAGTATATAAAGAAGATGGTTCATATTATTATGTTGAAAAGTATATTCCACCAACAATAATAGAAAGAACAATAAAAATCTGGGTTGAAGGACACTGGGAATATAAAACAAATAGGTATTGATAAGGGAAAGGGGAAAAATAAATGGCAAGAAAAATAAGAAAAGACGCTTCTTTAGCTGGCTTGCTTAAACGTGCTGCAATAGATCCGAAAGTTCTGAAGACATCTTCTGGAAGAAAAGTAAGGAAAGATGCGAAAGTGAATACACTCAGAAAGAGGTCAAAATAACAAAGATACAATAAAAAGATAATAATAACTTCTGGTTGAATGGAGGAAATATGGGAAATTTTATATTAATTGTAGGAACTTCATTAATCATTGGAATATTGTTGGGAGTCATCCTCAAAACAAAACTATATAGACAAGTTCAGGAAAAAAATAGTGAAGAAAAAACATTATCTTCACAAGTTAAAGAAAGACCTATTAAAGAAATACCTATGGAAATTGTAATAAAATCTGGTAACTATCCTGATTTACCACCATTGGTTTTCAAAAGAACTGAATTTAACAAAAATATTGAAAAGCAACTTACCGATATGGTAAATTCTGCAAAACAAATTATCCCAAATGCAGCTGTTTCTTCCTATGCTATGGCACAGACAGGGCATTTGTATAAAGCCACTGCTACCAACCTGATGAAATATACTAATGGCACATATTCTTCAATACTTAAAGATTTAAAAGGGCAAAAGATTGCAGGACACGCAGGATTCCTAAAAATAAGTCCTGTAGAGGTTTTCGCTCCGATTATAGTTTTTCAAGCGATGAGTATAGTTACAGGACAACATTATCTGCATGAAATTTCTAAGCAATTGGAAACAATTCATGAACTTTTAGATAAACTGCTACAATTAAATCTTACGGAAAAAGTAGGCATTTTACTAAATGGATATGACATACTAAACGAGCTATCAAGTAGAAAAACATATATAAGAGAAGACCTTATTATGATTCATCGTATTCGAGTCCAAGCGGGTGGAATTAAGCGTCAATATCAAACAATGATAAAATCACTTGATACTAATAATCTAAGAAAAACAACAAGTCAGCTTTCAAGTAGTAAAATTGATGATTTAAACAATGCTTTTAAAAATATAAATCAGGACATAACTCAATATTCCCAAATATTAATGATGGCAGAGCGCATAGAGGTTACATCTCGGCTGTTAGAATTTAAGATAGGGATGGCAAATGCACTTATTAAAAAAGATGATATGCTTCTTTCAAGAACGAAAGAAATTTTAAAAGATATCGAAGATTCCCTGAAATATAAAAAGTTCCAGGAAATTAGAGATAAATTACAACAAATGAAGAATGTAATTGCAGAAATTTCGGAAGAGATAAAAAAGAATTTTTGGGCTGTAATACCTTCAGAGATAGAAGAAAATAAAAGATGTTTAGAAAACACTATACAAGAATTTACAGAGCAATTGACAGAACATGAAGATGCCATAAAAAAATTTTTACAGGAATTTCTTACTCAAATTAACAAAGAAAGAGAACTTTATATTGTCATGGATGAACAAGGTAATATTATTTCACCTGTGCAAATAGAAAATTGAAATAATTTCTAAATTTTTATATCATATAGGACTCTACGACGAAATCTTTTAGTTGAATTAGATAATTTTTTTAACCAAATAAAAATTTAGTATTTCTGATGAATTAAAAACAAATACTACTATATGAATTCAAAAAGAGAAATTATACCAATTTGACAGCATATATAGAGTAAATATTTTCCCCTCACCGAGCCTCTCCCCTCGGTGGAGAGGGAAAGGGTGAGGGGGAATGTTACTTTTTATTATGTTTTTGATGTAAAAATAGTATTAATACTGATATGTTAGATAAAAGAGCAGCAGATGCTTTTAAGTTTTTAGAACAAATAGCGAAGTTTTTTGATAGTAGTCAAACGAAAGAAGTCAATGATAGGATATTAAATCAATTATATTCAGAAAAAGGGTATATCCCCAATTCCAAAATACAAATAACACCTAAAATGGTTGTTGATATTGCTAACATTTTGGAGAGAGAAGTAGTGGAGCCAGATTATTTTGACCTTTCAGATAAAAAAATAATAGAAATAGTAGAACAATTACAAAAGTTTTACAAATCCGATAGGGTTATTCTAAATGGGAAATTTTTTGATAATTTTGTTGAAATTGTTGATGGGATAACTTACAAAGAATATGAAAAAGATATAGAAAATCAAACTTGTGATATAACACCTCTTGATTATTATCTTAAAGGCATCTCATATGCAGAAAAAGGGGACTATGAACAAGCATTACAATATTATCTACAAGGATATGAATTGATAAAAGATGAAAAAGCAAAAGAAAAATTACTCTTTTGTCAGAATATTTTAATTTTATTGATATGTCTTGGAAAGGCATCAGAAATATATAAGTGGGAAGAAGAATTTTTAGGACTTATAGAATATGAAAAATCAGCCCATGAGAAGGTTAAATTGCATATAGAGATAGGACTATCAGGGAAAATTCAAAAAAACTATGTAATAGCAATAAATCATTTTTTCCTTGCAATAGATACAATAAAAAAGGTCTTTCTACACGGATTATCAGGTATAAATATTTCAGGAATGCCTTGTATATATGAATCTGATAATAAATACCCAATAGATGTATTGGAGACAGTACTTTACATAAAATGTATATTGGAGATATTAAAAGATATTCCTGATATTCCTGAAATACAAGAGAAAAAACAAAAATTGTTATCAGATATGAGTTTTATAATACTGCGAATGGAACAAATAGTTGAAAAACAAATATTTGAAGGTTCTGATACATCAAAAATGAAGAATGCACATATTCCTTTAAATGAAAAAGAAGTAAAAGAAATCCAGAACCAAATTCAGTTATATGAAAAAGATATAGAAAAAAATCCTGATGATGTTTTTGCTTATTTTCAAATGGGGTTGCTTTATAATGAGAGAGAAATGTATGAAGAGGCATATAATTGTTTTGAAAAAGCATTAGAAATAAACCCAGAAAATATAGAGTTGCTGTTTCAGAAAGGACTGGCGCTGGCATCTTTTAAAAAATATCAAGAAGGTCTGGTCTATATTAATAAAGCATTAGAAATAGACCCTAAATATATACTGGCATTATGGGGTAAAGGGGCTACCTTAGAAGAAATGAATAAAGGGCAGGAAGCAGATTATTATTATAATATGGCTCTTGAAATAGAGCCTGAGAATATTTTTATTCTAACAGATAAAGGTTCAAATCTGAGACAATTAGGCAGGTATCAGGAAGCAATAGACACTTTTAATAAGGCAATTGCCATAGACCCTGAATTTGCAGTATGTTATTATGAAAAAGCATGTGCAGAAAGTTTAGATAACCGAAAAGATGAAGCGCTGAAAAGTTTAAAAAAAGCAATAAAATTAGACCCTTCATTAAAAGAAAACGCAAAAAATGATGCAGATTTTAAAAATATATGTGAAGATAGGACTTTTAAAAGAATTGTGAGATAGGGAGTCCTCATGCTAATTCTCTGGTTCCCGTTCATATCCGCAGGATCCTGTGAATTTAAGTAAGAGAGTAGAAAGTAATCCTGTCCAATCAACTTATATCTTCTGCGTTTGTCTGTCTAAGCATATAGCGAAGGAGGATAAGGATGGTACGTAAGTCCACTCTAAACATCTCCACAGGATTCCGTCATTCATAAGGCGAGCCTCTGGGTAGTTTATAGGACGAACTTTTGGACTGTATAGAACAATTCCCTGTCTTCTAAATCCCCCTCTTTATCCCCCTTTACAAAAGGGGGAAAATATTCTCCCTTCTTTGACAAAGGAGGGAGGGTAAGGGTGGATTTTTATTCTTCTGCTACCCTGCAATCCTCAAAGTTCTGCATAATGATTTTCCTCGAGATCCTTTGTAAAAGACCATGTTCTGATATTATCTGAGTGTTTATAAAAACTAAGTATGATTTCTCCTTCCTATTCTACTTTTTAATACTGTTCCAGTAATAATTAAAACTGCGAAAGAGATAATAACTTTTGTAGTTTGTCTCATAGGTGATAAATCTCTACCAAAGCAGGTTGTAGCAAAATGTTCGCAATTTTTCGTTAATAAGTTGTATTTACCATTATATTCGTCTGGATTTTTGTAAAAATTCTTGGCTCGTTCTATTACTTTCTGGGCGTGTTTTTTATTTTTTGGTTCAGTATGTATAACAACATGCTCTTTTTCTGCAAATTTCTTCAACGATTCCATACGAATTGTAGCACCATTTTTCCCAAAAATACCTTTATCTACACCATGTCCTAATTCTGGATTATGGAAATGGATTACTTGATTATCTCCTATGTATATTCCCATATGCCAAAAAATACCTGATATTCGTCTTTTTATAATACTGCCTGGTTTTATTTCGTTTGGTCTTATCTGCATTTTTCCCCACTTATATAAAATACTTTTGAAATTTTGTAAATATTTACTCAACCCTGCCTTTCTGATAAGAATATTTATTCAGTTTTATACTATATTAAAAGCAAAGTTAAAGTTCAAATTTTTTTATCAAATAAACTCGCTCAGAAAATAAAAACTCTCTTAATTCTGAAAATACATTAAAATAACTTCTTCAAGTTTAGTTAGATATATTATTGAGCAATAAAATATCTTAGATGCTAAGAATTAGGGCTACTCTAATGGGGTTCAGTTAGGATTTGCTCATTTCTATAAAAGATTTTTCTATCTCACCAGGTAAAAAATATCCTTTCTTACTATATTTTTCTTCTAATTGTTTTTTTATTTCTTCTGCTTTCTCTACTCCAAGAATTGAGATTTTTTTAGGGTAGCCCAGTTTCCACCTTCAATTGCCCAATCCCCTAGTATAACTCCACCTGAATTTCTTCTGCAGTCCGATCCGTTTTCTTCAATTCACCATTGAAAACATTAGGTAGTTGCTCCAGAAACTGCTTCTTCCATTTCGCTACTCGGCTCGGATGCACCTGATAATGGCTGACTATTTCTGCCAGGGCCTTCTCCCCCTTGATTGACTCTGTCGCAACGCGCTGCCTTCAGCACCCCTGGGACTACAAATATTTTACCTAAAACTCGCTGTTTTCTATGGCTGATCAAGTTCCTTTACTTCCACCTTATCTATCCAGAGAGTTCCTGCTTTACCCTCCGTAATAATGTATACCCTTGCTCTATCCTGTTCAGGGTGCATTCGAGTTTGAAAAGTATATTCTTTCCACTCCGGGCCAACATTAACAATTTTATTCGTAGGATTGGGGTGTTTTCTCCAATTGTAGTCAAGAACTTTTAATCTCACAGGTAAATCAGAGATGTCGCTTTTTAAGTGCACTGAAAGAACATAATCTCTCCCGCCGTTTACAGGTGGCGCTCCTTCTTCGGTCCAAACAGAAATATTAGGAAATTTAGGAGCTATTACCTTTTTATATCCTTTTTTTGTCTGGGCTGTTTCGGGAGTAAAAATAAACTTTATTTCTTCTTTTTCTTCATCTTTCGGTATTATTCTCAATCCAAAAATACCGTCTGAAATGGTTTGTAAATCTAAACTTCCATCTTCAATTTTTACTCCAAAAGTATACTCTTTAATTCTGTTTTCGTACTCAGGGAAAAGCTCTTTGATCTCCGGAATATCTTTTTCTTCAACCTTTAAGGGATGTTTTGCTCCGTTCTCCAGTTCAGAAATGTCATTAGGACTTCTCATGGTTGCAATCACAGTATATTCTCCATTGTCCAGAGAAACCTTAAAAATGCCAGAGAACCTGTGTCCATATCTTAATAATTCGTTTTTACTACCCAGATCAAAGGAACTCGCCTCTTTTGTCCATCCATAACCGGTATCAGGAGAAAAAATAGTTGTTTTTGAAACAAACATCCTTAAACTTTTTTTACCTTCCAAGTGTTCGTTGGAGTCCAAAGAACAATATTCTGGATACTCCCAACAAAGGTTGCTTGCCCAATAAACCGGTTGACCAGAGTCCTCTTCTTCAAAACCCGGGTTTTTTATTCCAGGTAATCGGTCAAGATTTTTTGTCCATGTTTTTTCTTCCTTTGTTGGTACTTTCTCTAAAGAGAGCAGCTCAATATTTACCTCAATTGGCTTATCAGGTAATTCGGACAATACACCTATTTCGTAAACGTGAGTGGCATAGGGTTCAAAATTATCTTTGAAGGCGCCGTTTACTATAGAAACTGTCCTTTTTTCAAAAAGAACTTTCCCCTGCGTATTTGTATCAATATTAGATAATTTTATTTGTACATTTTTTTTGGTATCTTCACTTATGTTGGCAGTAATAATATACGCTTTTTCATTGTGTAACTTTAAGAGTAAATCAATGCCTGTTTTTTCTTTTCCGGATACGGCTTGACTAGGGCTACTGGTGAGTAAAATCGGCGTTAATTCTTTTATTTCTCCGGCCAATTTCTTCAAGGTCTCCTTCATATCCTGCGAGGCGATATTATACTCCCAGTAAACAATCCCTCTTGCTTCGTGAATAAGATCCAGATATGTCTGACATCTTTGTTGAGAGGATGTTATTTTACTTTCTTGACTCCACCCATCTGCCTGCGGTGTTACCCAAAATGGTTTTCTGATGGTATTCGCTACTTTCCAATAAGTATCTACTCTTTCCACGTGGCGGGTTATTTTTTCTCCAAGTCGCGGTTGCCAATAGGGATCAGTATCCAATATGTCATAGCGATCGGATGGTATCGGTGGACCAGAAGGTTCCCAGAAGCATGGGAAAACGAGATGATACGGATCATATTCTTTAGTTATCCTGTACTCCACGGAAACACCGGCGGCTTCTTTTTCTCCGGGTTCGTCCCAGAAATATCCAAAAAAGGCAGGATGGTTTTTACACATTTTTATTTTAGGAATTAAAGAACCTTCTCTGATAATTCTCTCTAATTCGTCAAGAGGTTTTGTGCTGAAAAAATCACGGGGAGCACTGTGCTGGTAGGTAGAAACAATTACCATCATTCCATTATAGTAGGCGGTATCCAGAAATTCTGGGGATTCAGGCCCAACAGTAATATTAAATCCGGCCCGGGCATATTCTGAAATTTTATCCTGAGGAATATCCATAATTCCTATTGCAAAAAAAGGGGTATTGTTCACTAATGTCCAGAGATTTTCTCGATCTGACTTTATTTCATAAATACTCGGAGTATATTTAATTAATGGAATGGCACTCAATGAGATAACAGATTCTTTCTGGTATACAGAGAGAAGAGCCATGTATTCCCCAGGTGGTAAATTGTCAATGTTTATCTCCACAGAAAAATCTGCCTCTGAAATCGGGATGTTCGTAGTCTCGGTAATCGTTTTGTCTCCTTTTACCACTTTCAGAGATGCGGTAAGGCCAAAGGGGAGTATTCCTTCTATGTTAATTTTGTTTTTAAGTTTGGCATTTTTCTCATCAGTATAATAGTCCCTGGTAAAATAGGAACTAACGAGGGAAGGCATTTTTACCTCCTTTGCTGAGAGATGACAACGCTTGTTAGATATAATATCAAAAATATCTAATTGGAATTTATACTTTGTATCTTTCTCATTAAGGGAAATTGGGAAATTTAATTCTTTATCTTCATTGGCCAATAGAGATACTGTTTCTTTAAATTCCTGTTTTGTCGTAAGACATTTCATTCTGACATCAATCTTTCTTGATTCATGGGAACAATTTTTTAATTTCTGGGAGAAAACTAAACCTGGCCCTGTCTGTCCCAATTTGTAGGTCAAACTTGAAGATGATGGGTTAATTTGGTACAGCGGAAAATCAATGTTTATATTTTTAACAGTAGCGAACATCTCTGGCTTGTGGAATCCCCCGAACGTAGGTGCCCATGCACTATACTCTGGTTCTACCTTACGCTCCCGACAAAGATTTATCCCCCAGGTGCTGGATGCTTCTTGGCTGAAAGAAAAATTGTAAAAGGGAATGGCAATTTCCGCCGACCAGAAATCCTGGCCTTTTACTGTTTTCCCGTCCCAGAAACCATCCCAACCAGTTTCCTCACAAAGGGGATCTATCCACTTCTCATCTGCCTGAGTATTTAGGGTATTTAAACTAAAATGATAGTAACTTTTTCTATCTAAATTCGTATCAATGAATACCTCTACGCAATCATCTTCCCATACCTTTCCGTCCCGGTACTTTTCATCTGCTTTAATCTTGTCTATATAGGGTTCCTTACATAGGAATCCAAAATAGATGTTATTGTCGTCGTAACAGATGTAACAAGTAGTCGGACACCGCACAGGTCCACCAGTCATATTTTCTGTTAGGTCAACTTTTCGGGCTTGTTGCCAACAAAGATCATTAAGATTACCATCTATTTGGGGGGGGACGTCTATTTTGGGTATAGAAACCGACTGAGGAGTATTTTCCCCTCCGCTTTTTTGATACTCTTCTTCTACTTCCTGGTCAGTTAGTGCACCTCTATATATCTTTACCTCATCAATAATTCCCTTAAAATACCTCCCATCTTTATAAACTGATCCGATAAATACACTTTGGTCATTAGTATAGGGTAGCCTGGTTTCCTCATAGACGGAATCCAGTCTTCCATTGATGTAAAACTTAACTTTATAATTATCATATGTTACTACCACGTGAGACCACTGGTTGAGTTTTATGACCGAGTTATTATTCTCTCCGTAAGTGAATTTTCCTACCTTACCACCTTCGCCAAAAGGGCCATAAACAGAGAAAACGAGTTTTTTGTGAGCGCCCAAATATAGCCCGTACACGGAACAGGTATAATAACCTTTACCAACAATTCCCGCCCAATAGACCGGAGTACTTTCAGGATATGCCTTAGGGTATATCCACGCAGAAAGAGTCATACTGGTAAGATCAAAACAACTGTTAGCAGAGTCCTTTACCTCCACATAACTACCTTTTCCGTCAAATTCTAATGCCCCTTTAATTTTACCCTCAGTCCATACCGCGTTATGAATCTCACCAGGATGTCCATCAGCAGAATCCCAGGCTGTTTCTCCACTTCCTTCATCAAATTTCCAGTATCCGACTAACTCCGCTGAATAACTGCTGCTAACTAAAAAACAACACAAAAAAATCAACCATATACTTCTCTTCATTTTCCCTCCTTGGGGAGTCGCTTGGTTGTTTTGTAACCTTATCACCCGGCTGTCGCCCATCTTCCCTATTATTCGCTGGTAACCCGAACATAAAAACATCCTCTGCTATTTAAAATCAGCAGAAAAATAAATTATCTCTAACTCTAGTCCGGAAGATTCTTTATCTTCGTCAGAGACAATTTTTGTTCCAGGTGACCGGTAATATCTCACGGAGTAGATATATCAAGCCAAAAGTCGTGGTCGTCCCTCTTACTTTCAATTTTCGCTTTTGAGTTCCACTCCACATGTCCGTCTACATAAAGGATATTTGCTCCGTTGTTGTGCCTGTAGTGAAAATAAGGTGTTTCTGCATCGAACATTACGTATGAGATAAAGAGGAACTGGTAATTGTTACTCTTATTGTAAGTACTATTAGCATCTGCAATAAGGAATGCTCTTTCTGGTTTTCTCACCCGGTTTAATTTTTTGGGACAATACCGAGAATTGGAAGGATACTGGTAAACATCACCATACCGTCCTACCCAGCTATTGTATCCATAGTTAGGACCCCCTGAGACGCCTCCCACAGAAATCACCCGTTCTTTTTCTCCCGAAGGACAGATGAACAACTTTTTTATGTTACGAGGAACCTTAGCAGTCCACCCGCTCCATACTTCATAACCTTGTCCGGCTGGCGCTCCCAAATAAGGCATCAATTCACCAACCCATGTGCAGCTCCATACAAAATAGCCACCCGAGTTCACTGCCAGCGGTAACCAATCATCATAGTCATTTGCATACATTTGAACAGCCAGTCCTAATTGTTTTAGATTATTCATGCAACTTGTCTGTCTTGCTTTTTCCCTTGCCTGTGATAATGCAGGTAATAACATTGCGGCAAGAATCGCTATAATCGCTATTACCACAAGCAACTCTATCAATGTAAACCCCGTATGCTCTAACTTAGCACTTCTGCGCCTGCCCGCCTGAGCATTAGCAAAGGAGGGTAGGGCTGGTTCGTGAACTC
>Ga0116192_1000458_pt1 | contig 31209 bp, 26 predicted proteins | sample AD_UKC113_MetaG_FD_89876 | JGI IMG/M metagenome (GOLD analysis project Ga0116192, IMG submission 89876) | Active sludge microbial communities of municipal wastewater-treating anaerobic digesters from Hong Kong - AD_UKC113_MetaG | ecosystem: Engineered > Bioreactor > Anaerobic > Digestate...
CCCAGACCGAAAGCCTTTTCTTTTTGAAATGGTGCCAGACCATCTGCCGATAGGATCGCGGCAACTTCATTGCCGGCCGGTCTCCCGGTCTCATGGATGCTTTCCCCCCTTTTTCCTCATTCCAACTTGATTCGCGGATCCATGACGGCGTAGAGAAGGTCCGAGATCAGCAAACCCGCCAGGGTCAGCAGGGCGGAAATGGTCGTGATGGCCATGATCACGGGGTAATCCCGGCTCAACACCGCCTCGAACCCCAACTGTCCCATCCCCGGAATGGAGAAAATGCTCTCGATGATGACGCTGCCTCCGAACATGGAGGGCAGGAGGAACGCCAGGAGCGTCACGATGGGCAGCAGGGCGTTTCGAAAAGCGTGCTTGAAGATGACCACCCGTTCCCGGAGCCCCTTGGCCCGCGCCGTACGAACATAATCTTCCCGGATCACCTCGAGCATTTCCGCCCGAGTGAGGCGGGAAAGGTAGGCCAGTCCCCCGTAGGTCTGGCAGACCACGGGCAGGACCAGGTGCCACAGCCGGTCCTGGAGCCAACGGGAAAAGGACCAGGATTCCGCTCCAATGGACGAGATCCCGTACACCGGGAACCAATCCCAAAAGTCTCCTCCTCCCAGGAGCATGATCAACAAGACGGCCACCCAAAAGCCGGGCAGGGAATAGAGGAGGAAAAAGAGAAGGGTCAGAAACCGGTCCGTGAGCGAGCCTGCATGGGTCGCCGAATAGACGCCGCAGGGAATCGCAATCAGGTACACGAGAAAAATGGAGGCCAGGTTCAGTTGCAGGGTTACGGGAAGTCTCTCGAGGATCTTGTCCCAGACGTCCCGGTGATCCTTGTAGGAGGTCCCGAAATCCAGGGTGAAAACCCGTTTCACCCACAGCAGGTATTGAACGGGAAGGGGCTTGTCCAGCCCGTACAACTGCCGGGTCTGCTCGATGATTTGCTGGGAAACGGCGCTGTCGCTCATCTGGCCCTGACCGGTCATCTCCAGCTTCAGAAGGGCGGGATTTCCCGGTGCCAGCTGAATGATCAGGAAGGTAATGAACGTAATGCCCAGGAGTGTGGGGATGATTTGAATGAGTCTCCTGAGCAGATATCCTTGCATCCTGGCTTCCAGTTCCTTTGGTGCGCGGGATCAACGAAAGGCTTGACGATGAGGCAGGGATTCCAGCAGATCGTTCAACGTCAAGGATTCCCCGGCATCGTACCATTCCGTGATGAGCCGGTTTGCAATGGAGGCCCGGGGAGGAAGCACCAGGGATCCATCCCGGAGGGAGCCTGCAATCTCTTTCCGGGAAAACCACCGTGCGTCCTCGAGTTCTCCGGGAACCCCATCGATCCGGTCATCCAGGGCCCGGGCGGTGAACCCGATCATGAGAGAGCTGGGAAACGGCCACGGTTGGGAGGAATGGTAGCGAACGTCCCGGACCCTCACCCCGGTTTCCTCTTCCACCTCCCGTATCACCGCCTCCTCGAGGGCTTCTCCCGGTTCCACAAAGCCTGCGAGGACGGAATAACGCCCGGGAAGCCAGCTCGACTGCCTGCCCAGCAAACAGCGTTCCCCCCGGAGGACCAGCACAATGATCGCCGGGTCCGTGCGCGGAAAGTACTGGCGGGCGCATGTTTCATTGGAGCAGGTCCTCACGTGCCCCCCATGGCCGGCGCGGGTCCCGGCGCCGCAGGCTCCGCAGAAAAGGGCTCGCCCCTGCCAGCAGGCCAGGGATTTGGCGAAGGCCAGGAGGGAAAACTGCTCTGAATCCAGCACGGGGAGGGCCTTTCGCAGGTCCAGGAAACTGCCGTACCGGGAGAGTGCCTCGGGGTTGAACCCGGCCTCGGCGGATAGGCACAAGGCAAAAAAGACGCTCCGGGGGGTCTCCCCCAGGTAGATGGAGACAGCGGAAACGTCACCGCCCAACCCTCCCACCGCTTCCTTTCCCAGGACCACCGCCTGGGCGTCTCCCAGCGGGGAAAACAGGTTCAGGTCGTCCCACAGGGGAAGGTACAAGATTTCCTTGGGGGCGGGATTCCTTTGAAGGAGCTCCGGGTCGGACCTGCGGGAGGCGGATCGATGAAAATCCCGGAGCGGGATCCGGGAGAGGAAAGAGGACATGGGGAATTCATCCCTGGGAGGGGCGGGTCGACTCATCTTTCGGAATCTCGCTGTCCAAGGCCTCAAAAACCAGGCGGAGCTCAGCCTCCACCTTCGTAAGGATCCGGGCGGCGGGTTCGAGATGCCCGCTCCTGCCCAGTTGTTCCATCTCCATGCACAATTTCGCCAGGTGGGTCGCCCCCAAGTTGGCGCTGCTGGATTTCCAGCTGTGGGCAATCTTGCGGACCGTCTCCGGGTCCTCCCGGTCCATGGCCTGTCGGATCGTTTCGAGGAATTGGGCCGACTCCCTCTTGAAGATCTCGATCAGGTCCGGAAGAATATCCGGTTCTCCTTCCCGATGTAAAGATCGAATGGCCTCGAGGGCGCCGGGGTCAAGAGGCGAGGAGCGATCCGCAGGGTTGTGGGGTGCGGCGGAGAACTCCATCGGGGGTTCGTCCCGATTGGGCTCCGTTCCTCCCGCAGGGTACCACCGAAGCAAAACCCGGCGCAGTTGATCCAAGGTGAAGGGCTTGCTCAGATAGTCATTCATTCCCGCTGCCAGACACTGGTCCCGATCCCCGGCCATGGCGTGGGCGGTAAGCGCCACAATGGGGATCCTGGAGAACGGTTTCCCGGACCCCGAGGAGTGCCGCTCCTTCTCCCAATCTCGAATGCGCCGAGTGGCCTCATATCCGTCCAGTTCGGGCATCTGGCAGTCCATGAACACAAGATCGTAGGGATTTCTTCCAACAGCATCCACCGCCTGGATTCCGTTGTCCACGGTGTGGACCCGACACCCGAGGCCCTCGAGCATGAGGCGGGCCACCTCCTGATTGATTTCATTGTCTTCGGCAAGAAGGACCCGGGCGCCGGCGAGGATTTCCCGCCTCGGTTCCCGGGTTTCTTCCCGCGAGGCGGGCGCTTCCCCCGGGGCTCCACGCAGCCACAACCCGGCGATCTTCTCGGCCAACCGAGACTTTCGAACGGGTTTTCGAAGACAGACGGACACCCCGGCTTCATAGGCTTCTTCCAGTCGTTCCTGTTGTCCAAGGGTGGTGGCCAGAAGGACGCGGGGAGAATTCTCCCCGAGAAGACGGGTCACGGCCCCAGCCAGCTCGATGCCGTCCTTTTCGCCCAGGTCCGCGTCCAAGAGAAGAAAGTCGTAGCCTTTTCCCCGGGCCGCAGCGTTCCGGAGCAGTCGGAGGGCTTCCATACCATGGGATGCGGCTTCGGCTGAAAGGTTCCACCCGCGGCAATAGTTCAGGAGGACTCTGCGGCAGGTTTCGTTGTCGTCGACGATGAGGACGCGGGGTGGGTCGGGCCGCCCAGGAAGGAGCCCTGTCCGAGGGTCCACTGGGGTTCCGGGGGTCCCGAAAACCACATCGAAAAAGAATGTGCTCCCTTTGCCCACCTCGCTTCGGACCCGGATCTTGCCCCCCATGATCTCGCAGAGCTGCCGAGAGATGCACAGGCCCAGGCCGGTTCCGCCGTGTCTTCGCGTACTCGAACTGTCCGCCTGGGTGAAGACCTCGAAGATCCTGGGTTGGTCCTGCTCGGAAATTCCAATGCCCGTGTCTCGAATCTCGAACCCCATTCGCACCGAATCGTCCCGGGATTCCACCCATCCCAGGCGAACCAGGACTTCGCCTTTCTCGGTAAATTTGATGGCGTTGCTGACCAGGTTGGTCAGGATCTGCCGCAGACGAGCAGGATCGCCGTGGACGATGGGGGGAGGGTCGGCCGCAATGTCGACCACCAGTTCCAGATTCTTTTTCTGGGCCTGTTCCGCAAAAAGTTCCGCCACATCTTCGACCGCCTCCGCGACATCGAACGGTGCATGGTCCAGTTCGAGCCTTCCGGCTTCAATCTTGGAAAAATCCAGAATGTCGTCCAGAATCCTCAAGAGAATCATGCCCGAATGATGGATCGTTTCCGCGAGATTCCTCTGGCGATCCGTCAGGTCCCCCTGCAGCAGGATCTCCGCCAGTCCCAGGACCCCGTTCATGGGAGTCCGAATTTCATGGCTCATGTTCGCAAGGAATTGAGACTTGGCCCGGCTGGCCTCGTCTGCCCGCAAAGCCTGGATGGTCCTCTCTCGGACCTTCTCCTCGAGCATCCGCTGGTAGTCTTCCACCTGCTCGCGGGATTCCCTGAGCCGCTCGAGCATGACGTTGAAGGAGTCGGTCAGGTCCTTGATTTCGTCGCGGGCGTCGATTTCGATCGGTTTGCGAAGCTTTCCTTCCGAGATCTCTCGGGTGACGGCCGCCAGCGCCCGGACGGGTCCCGCAATTCTCCGGGTGAACATGATGGACACAAAGATCCCTGCAAGGCCGATGAGGGTTGTGAAAAAGAGGGTGGAAAGCAGAAACTCCCGGCTCCGGCGATGAAGTCTCTCCATGTCCAGGCCCAACTGGACATAGCCGAGCTTCTTGGGACCCTCCCGCTCCCGGGATTTGTCCTGCATGACGTCCAAGTCCAGCTCGGGATGCACGAGAACGGGGGCCACGATGTCGATGAAGCGCCTGCCGCTCTTGTCCTCGGGCGTCTCTTCAAAAAGGGTTTCATTGCCCGAATGGACCTGCCTCAAATGGGTAGGGACCTGCACCGAGTGGGTGAACCGGGTTTCCAGCAAGACCTGACGTCGAGCATCGAGCAGGGCTGCGTAGCTGATGTTCTCGATGGCGCTGACGCTCTCCAGGATCTGCTTCATGAGCTCCGGGTCTTCGGTATAGAGAGCGTATTCGCTGTTCTGGGAGAGGATGTCGGCCGTGGTGATTCCGTGCTGAATGAGAGCCCGGTGCTGGTTTTCGCTGGTTTGACGGATGACGAAGGAGGCGATGCCCAAGGAGGTGATCAAGATAAGAGAAATGGTCAGCAGGTTGAATTTGCCCACCAGGCCGATCCGCCATCGTCCAAGCATGACCTTTCTCCTCTCTATTCAAACACCTGCTCGGAGCTCCGCACGACCGGTTCCGGGATGTGGAGCCTCATATGTTGGGCGGTCTTCAAGTTCAGCGAAAGAAGCACTTTGCGGGGATGCACCCGAGGGATGGAGCGCGGTGGGGTCCCCCGCAAAACTTTGAGGACAACTTCGGCACATTGCACACCGATGTCCGGATAGCTGCAATCCAGGGAATACAGGGATCCCGCCTTGGTCCACGAGCTCGACAGGCCCACGAAGGGGATGTTGTTGCGGAAGGAAAACAACAGCAAAGGCTTTGCAGTCTGTGGAGTGACAACCAGCGAATCCGGAAGACCCCACAGCACGTCCGCCCTCTTGGATAGAAAGCCCAGGGCGTCCGGGATTTCGGAGGGCGATTGGACCTTGCGCGCGTAGAGTCTCAGTCCCATGCGATCGGCCAAAACCCCGGCCGTTTCGACCTTCCTTTCATTCGATTCCGTGTGGTAGAGGACTCCCACATTTCTGCAACCGGGAAGCACCCGGGTAAGCCACGCAAGTTGAACCTCCAGGGGAATGTCCAGCACCACCGCCGTGGCGTTGGGATGCGCTTTCACATCCTCCGGCGACAGAATCATTCCCGCCACCATGGGAATGTGGCTCAGCCGCTCGGCGGCAAGCCGCGCCGCCGGGGAACCCACGGTGAGCAGTACCCGGGGGGGCTCCCGGGCAATGGAATCCGCCGCTTGAGCGTCTCTTCCCACTTCCTCACCCAGATGGTGGACCTGAATCGGTCCTGAGGTCTCCCGTTCCCGCAGGTGTTGCTGAAAGCCTGCCAGCGCCTGTTCGTAGGGCTGCACTCGGTGACTCAGCAGAACGGCGACTTCCGTTCCGGTCTTTTCGGAGGTCGCTTCCGCCATGGAGAAAAGGAAAAGCAGGGCAGCCGTTGTCCCCAAGAGCCCCCGGGCAACCCGGCGCAACTTTTCGACCTTTCGAACAACCGGGGGACGGTTTCTCGTTCTTGGGAGGGCCCCCGGCCGGCCGTTGAGAGGTTCTGATTTCCGAAAGCGAAATTCCGGGTGCGGACGAGCTCGACTTTTTTTCATAGTTAGAAGGAATACGTGATCTTGAGTCGGAAATTGATGCCGTTTTGTTGAATGATGTCCTGAAGGTGCTCCGCCGATCCGGGATCTCCGTAATCCTGGTCCAAAAGGTTGTAGACACCGGCGGAGACATCCAGTCCCTTCACCACGTTGGGAGCATGGAAGGTGAGGTTGGCGATCAAGGCGTCCTGGGTCTTGTTGTCGCGCAAGGTACGACGAGGGCTCAGGTACTGGAGCTCGGTGCCCGCCGTAAGCTTGTGTTGGATGAGAGGACAAAGCACGTTGAGCTTGACCATCTGTTTCGGGGAATTGGGAAGGACATTCCCCGATCTTTCGTCTTCCGTCCTTTGTAGACAGTAGCTCACACGACCCTCGATCCCTCCGGGCCACCGGCTGTCCAACTCGAACTCGAGACCCTTGGCCTGCACGTTTTCGACGTTCTTGAACATCAGGAAACCGTTCGGCATTCGGGTCAGGCTGATCAGGTCTTCGATCTCATAGTAGTAGCCGGTAGCCGACAGCCGCAGGCGATCGGTCAGCCGTTGTTCCCAGACGAGTTCATACGTGGTCATGTTCTCCGGATCCAGGTCCGGGTTGGCCTTCTGGTTGATCCGGTCGGTATAGAAGAGCTCATAGGAGTTCGGCGCCCGGAATGCCTGTCCGTAGATCAATTTCAGCGCGCTCTTCTCGATGGGGTTGAAGATGAGGGCCAGTCTCGGGTTGGTGCTTCCTCCGAACGTTTCGTATTGGTCGTATCGCACCCCCGCATTGAGCAGGAGGTTGGAGAAGATTCGGTATTCGTCCTGGAGGTACACGGCCCAGTTGTACGCGTCTCTGCGCTCCTTCATGAGCAACCGGTACGGGTGGTTGTCGTAGGTTCCCTGGTCCTGGCGGAAACTGCCGCGATATTCGGATCCCAGCAACAGTTTGTGGTTCTCCAGCCACCTCTTGGTCAGTTGAACGTCCGCCCCCGCCATTTCACCCCGAGCGTAGTCCTTCTGCAGGACCCGGTTCCACCTTCGGTCCGGGTCCTGCCAGTAGGCATAGTCGCCGTCATAACGGTAGTGGTCGTAATACAGGTGGGCCGACAGGTCCAGCCGATCCCCCAATTCGCGGTCGTATTTCAGGTCCAGGAAGGCTCGATGGTCCGTGGTCCGGGTGGATGGGTCGTTGAAAATCACATCCCAGGGTGCCGTGGGAATTCCTTTTTCCCGGGAGTGGAAGACTCCCATGAGGGTGAAGTCCTGGTAGGATGCCTTGGAAAACAGCCCGTAGAAACGTTCGTCATCGCAGTTGGAGGCGATCCCGCGATGGGAGTGCCTGAAAGGTCGGTAATAGTGATCGTCCCCCAGGCTGTCGTAATAGGAGCCGGAAAGAAGGAATTCGACGCCGTCCCGGGTTCGATTCCCGTAGGTGTAGCGGCCTCGGTAGGTCTCGTAGCTTCCGTATTCTCCCGAAACCTAGGAGCCTCTCAGGTCTCTGCCCCGCTTGGTGATGACGTTGATGACCCCCAGGAACGCGTTGGTCCCGTAAATGGATGAACTGGGACCCCGAATGATCTCCACTCGGTCGATCAAATCCACATCGACGGGAAAATCGGTCCCGATGGGCGCTTGATCGTACACCGCGTCGTTAAGCCGGTGTCCGTCCACCAGGAGGAGGACTCGAGTATTGTAGTCCCCGGCCCTTGCAAAGCCGCGCATGCCCAGGTAGGAGTAGTTGCGGTCGTAGGTGGTGTAAAGGCCGGGCACACTTTCCAGGATCTCCCCGAGGTTTCGGTAGCCGTAATGCTTGATGTCCGCAGAGGTCACGATGCTCACGGAGGAGGGAGCCTCGGTCACCTTTTGCTCATACCGGGAAGCCCCGTAGACGGACGGGATCTCTTGGAAGAGCATCCACTCCTCCTCGGTGGGAGCGGGGGGCTGGGGGGAATCCTCAAGAGGAGTTGCCGGGACGGGGTGAGATAGGAGCCAAAGGGTTACGGCTCCCAGGATCCAGAATCTCCCGTACGAGTGGGGTCTCATGGCGCATCCAACTCAGCTCTGGGCTTTAGACTCGGTTTGGAGGAAAGAATCGATGAAGCGGTAAAGAGTCTAGTCGTGTTTTCTTCTATCGTGAAGCCATTTTTTCAGCATGGCTTCGACCTCGTGCAGCCGGAACGGTTTGCTGAGAAAATCATTCATGCCCGCGGCAATGCAGCTGTCTCGATCATGGTCCGAAACCTGCCCCGTGACCGCAATGATGGGAACGGCACGGGACACGAGGGCCCCCTCGGGATATCGAGAATCCGAGGCCTTCTCCCGCTCCCGTATGGCCATGGAAGCTTGCAAACCGTCCATCTCCGGCATCTGGCAGTCCATGAGAACGAGATCATACGAGCCGGTTTCGAACGCGTTGAGGGCCTCGATTCCATTGGCTGCAAGGTCCACCTCGCACCCCAGCACCTCGAGCATCCTTTTGGCCAACTGCTGGTTCACAAGGTTGTCCTCGGCCACGAGAACGACCGGCTTCTTCTTCTCCATGTCCCCCCCGGTCTATAGATCGTCTCGGTGCAACGCTGGGTCCTTCTTAGATCCTATCATACTTTTATCCGATATCCGAACGCGGCGAATTGACCGTGGAAAAAACCCCGTTTCGAGCAAGGAACGGGCGAGTCGGGCCTCGGTGAACCCGGGACACGTGGGCAACCCCGGAAACCGGCCGGACCCGTCACTGGGTCACCCATACGGCCATGTTCTTGAACTCCGACAGGATCCTCTTGGTGACCGATCCTCTCAGGAACCCCAGAATGCCCTGTTCTCCCGAGTGGCCCAGGACGGTCACCCCCACGCGGCGTTCCCGGCAGTATCCGAGAATGGTGTCGGCCACGTTCCATGACACGGGATGGACCGCCAACCGGACTCGGTCCTCCTGGATCTTGGCATCCTGGAGAATCCGACGGCTGTTGTCGAAAAAGGATCTCAGGGGAGTGCCGCCGGGGGAGTTGAGCCATCCGAGGAATTCGGAACCGTAGTCCGTCAGTCCGCTTTCTATGGGGCGCGAAACCGACCGGGAGACATGGAGAATGGTGATTTGGCCGGGGGATTCCGCGAGCATGAAGGCGGCATGGTCCACCGCCCGCAGAGACGCGTCTTCATTCTGAATGCAGACGGCGGCGTGACCCGGGTCGATCTCCCCGTCCGCGATCCAGACGGGACTTACCTGGCAATGATGCAACAGCGCATCGGTGGGATCGTCCTTGAGGAAGTCCTCGAGGTCCCGGCAGACATGTCTCTGCACCAGCACCGCGTCCACCTTTTTGCGGTCCGCCAGGGAACACGCATGCCGTGCCACACTGGATTCCCGTTCCTGCACGTGTTCCTGGATCTTGTCTTCGGAAAACCCCGCCTCCTTGAGAACGGTCCTGGCCCGGTCGAGGATCGAGCGGGTTTGGGTCTCCCGGGACCGGAGGAGTTCCTTTCTCTTCTCGACCAGGGAGGGGGGCAGGGGGTATTGCTTGTAGACGGGGGGCAAGGGGGGCTGAAAGTAGGAGAGGATCAGCTCCATTTGCGCCGCATCGGGATAAAGACGCCCCAGGAACCTCACCGGCCTCAAGGATTCCTCGGTGGCATCGATCTGCAAAAGCAGACATTTGGGGATGGGTTCCATTCTCGCCTCCAGGTCCCTCCATGGGGCAAAGGCTCAGGCAAGTTCCATTTCTCCTGAGATTTCGTGTTGTTTTCCAATTACAAAATCGACGTCCCGCCATGAGTCCCGGCAGAAGAAGCGATTGGAGCCCGTACGGACAAGATCGGGGTGGTTGTTGACTTCACTGAGATGAGCGAACACGACGGTTTTCAGCCGGTCATGGTGAAGGGTGTCGAGGAGTTCGTAGGCATCCGAGTTGGACAGGTGACCGTGGCGCCCTCGGATTCGCTGCTTGAGCTCCCAGGGATAAGGGCCGTTGAGCAGAAGGTCCGTGTCGTGGTTGGCTTCCAGGACGATGCCTCGGCACCCCCGGAGCCGAGTTCGCACGAGCTGGGTGGCCACCCCCAGGTCCGTGCAGATTCCCAATCGCACGGCGTTGTGCTCGACCACGAACCCCACGGGGTCCGCTGCGTCGTGGGAAATGGAAAAGGGGTGTATTTCCAGGTCGCCCACGGAAAAAGGAGACCCGGACTGAAAGATCTGCATGGACTCCATTGGGCCCGTCTGCTCCGGCAGGTTCTCCCGGGTGCCCTGGTTCAGGTACACCGGCACATGGAAACGGCGACTGAGGACCCCCGCCCCTCGAACATGGTCGCCGTGTTCGTGGCTGAGGACCAGGGCATCCAGGCGATTCGCGGGAGTGCAGGTTTTCTCGAGCCGCTTGCACAGTTCCCGGGCGCTCAGGCCGGCATCCACCAGGATCCGGGTCTTGGGGCTGCATACCAGGATGGCGTTTCCCTTGGACCCGCTGGCGATCAGCTGAAAGCAAAGGGCCATGAAGAACCTGCCTCAGACTTGGGAGCCGTTGGTCGCAACGACCGGGCCCAGCCGGATGGATTCGGGGTCCACGGGTCCCAGAAGGACCGCCGTGAATTCCCCCGGTCGGCAGACGGTCTGGAACCAGGCCTGCACCTCCTCGGCGCTCACCTCGTAGATCTTCTGTTCGACCTCCTCGAAGGAGACTTGACGACCGAAGAGGAATTCGTTTTTGGCCAGACGGTTCATTCGCGCATCGGTGCTCTCGGCGTTGAGGTACATGCTGCCCTTGAGGTACTCCTTGGAGGCCGCGAGCTCCTGGGGAGGAATGGGGTCCCTGGTCAGCAGGGCCAGTTGATCGAGGATGACGTCCAGGGTCTCCTGGACGTTCTCGGGGCTGACCCCTGCGTACACGCCCATGAGGCCCGTGTCTTCGTGGCTGTTGGTGAAGGAATAGACCGAGTAGGCCAGTCCCCGCCTTTCCCGGATCTCCTGGAACAGGCGGCTGCTCATGCTGCTGCCCAGGATCACGTTGAGCAGGTGGCATGCGAACCGGCGTTCATCCACCTGGGAGGTGCCTTTCATGCCCAGGCACAGGTGCACCTGTTCGAGGTCCCGGGAAATCACGTGGACCAGGTGATGGCTGTTGGGGGTCTCGCGGCGGATCCGGTTCGAGGAGGGCCGGAGCCGTTCCATGGAAGGGGCCACCAGGTCGATGAACCGCTGGTGCTCCAGATTTCCCGCGGCGGCAATGACAATGCGCTTGGGGTCAAAGGTCGTGGAAACGTAGCGCAGGATGCTTTCCCGGTCGATCCCCTCGACCGTGTCCACACTGCCGTAGATGGGCAGGCCCAGGGGATTGTCCTTCCAGAGCCGCTCCTGGAAAAGGATGTGGACATACTCATCCGGGGTGTCTTCGATCATGCGGATCTCTTGCAGGATTACCTGCTGTTCCCGCTCGATTTCCTGGGGCGCGAAGACGGAATTGAGAAATATGTCGGTCAGGACGTCCACCACCAGGGGCAAATGGGCGTCCAGCACCTTGGCGTGGAAGCATACGTGTTCCTTGGACGTGAACGCATTGGCAAACCCGCCGACCGCATCCAGTTCCTTGGCGATGTCCAGGGCGCTGCGGCGCTGGGTGCCCTTGAAGAGCATGTGTTCGATGAAGTGGCTGATTCCCCGCTCTTGTTGCCCCTCGTCTCTAGATCCGGCACAAACCCAAATCCCCGTGGAAACCGAATGGACGTAAGGAATCTTCTCGGTTACGACCCGAATACCGTTCTGAAGGACCGTCTTCTGATACAAGTTCCCCTCATTCCCGTTGGGGCCGAAAGGTGGCCGACCGCCCCCCTCCACGGACCCGTTCCTGTCTGAGAAAACGATTTCAAACCGCCTCGAGCCGTCACGGCGGCACCGTACGGCCCCCGGGGGTGAGTGCTCCGTCCCCGTTCCCGAGTGCCGGGGAAACCCGGCCCTCGGTGCCCGCTCCCACGCCACCAAGAGGACCGCCCCCTTCGAGGCGGGTCCCGGCCACTATCGAGTCTCGCCGGGCTTTTCCAACACGGCCTTGCGGCTCAGTCGTATGCGGCCGTCCTTATCGATGTCGATCACCTTCACCAGCACTTCGTCTCCCTCGTTGACCACGTCGGAGACCTTTCGCACCCTTTTGTGCTCGAGCTGGGAGATATGGATGAGCCCCTCGATGTTGGGCAGGATCTCGGCGAAGGCCCCAAAATCGGTGACGCGAACCACGCGGGCCATGTAGGTTTGACCGACTTCCGCTTCCTGAGTCAGTCTCTTGATTCGGTCGATGGCCTTCTCACAGGCCTGGGCGTCCGGGCTCATCACCACCACGCGGCCGGAATCATCGATGTCGATCTTGGCCCCGGTTTCCGCCACAATGGAGCGAATGACCTTGCCTCCCGGCCCGATGACGTCGCGAATCTTCTCGGGATTGATCATGATGGACACCACCCGGGGAGCAAACGGGGAGAGCTCGGGACGGGGCGAGGAGAGGATTTCCTTCATTTTGTTGAGGATGAAGAGGCGTCCGATCCTTGCCTGTTCCAATGCCTGTTCCAGGATGGCGCGGTTGATGCCGGAAATCTTGATATCCATCTGCAGGGCCGTAATGCCGTTCTCGGACCCCGTCACCTTGAAATCCATGTCTCCCAGGTGGTCCTCATCCCCCAGGATGTCCGAGAGAATGATGAATTCCTCCCCTTCCTTGATCAGGCCCATGGCAATTCCCGCCACGGCTTCCCGAATGGGGACCCCGGCGTCCATGAGGGCCAGGGAGGCCCCGCATACGGTGGCCATGGAACTGGATCCATTGGATTCGAGGACCTCGGAGACCACTCGAATGGTGTAGGGGAATTCCCCGTCCCGGGGCAGCACCGCCTTCACGGCACGTTCGGCCAGGGCCCCGTGCCCGATCTCGCGCCGTCCCGGGCCCCGCAGGGGTCGAACTTCCCCCACGGAGTAGGGCGGAAAGTTGTAGTGCAGCATGAAAGACTTGAAGGTCTCCCCCGAGAGGGCTTCGATTTTTTGTTCGTCGGAAGAAGACCCCAGGGTCACCACCGCCAGCACCTGGGTTTCTCCCCGGCGGAACATGGCGGAGCCGTGAGTGCGGGGAAGGAGCCCCGCCTCGATGGTAATGGGGCGAATTTCGTCGAAGCGTCGACCGTCGATGCGATGCTTCTGCTCGACCATCATGCGACGCACCACCCGCTTCTCGATCTCTTCGAGAATCCCCTCGACCTCCTTTTCCCGGTCCGGGTATTCGATCAGGATTTCGTCGAAGACACGCTGGCGCAGAATCTTCTTGCGCTCTTTGCGCAACTGCTTGTCGGCCGTCGTCATGACGGCGAGCATCTCTTCGGCCGCCGTTCGCTCGACGGCCTCGGTCAGGGCGGGGTCCTTTTGGATTCCCTGAAAAACCTGTTTTTCCGGCTGGACCATGAGCCTGAGCTCCTCCTGGAGGTCCAGGACGGGAAGAAGCGCCCGGTGGCCGAAGTCGATGGCTTCCACCATGTCCGCTTCGGAGACGAAATCGGCCCCCCCCTCCACCATGACCACCGCATCTCGGCTGCCCGCCACCACGAGGTTGATATCGCTTTCGTCGAGCTGTTTCAGGCTGGGGTTGATGATCAGCTCCCCGTTCACCCTCCCGACGCGCACGGCGGCGATGGGCCCCTGAAACGGAATGTTGGAGATGTGAAGGGCCGCCGACGCCCCGCTCAACGCGATCACGTCCGGCTCATTGGCCAGGTCCACCGAAAGCACCGTGGCGATTACCTGGGTCTCGAAAGAGTATCCTTTGGGAAACAGTGGGCGGATCGGTCGATCGATCAAACGGGAGGTAAGGGTTTCCTTCTCGCTGGGACGGCCGATCTCCCGACGAAAGAACCCCCCGGGAATCCTCCCGACGGCGTAGCTCATTTCCTGGTAGTCGACCATCAGGGGCACAAAGTCGATCCCCTCCCGAACACGATCTTCCTTGGTTGCGGAAACAAGGACCACTGTTTCCCCGTAGCGCATCAGGACCGAACCGCTTGCCTGGCGGGCCATATGACCGCATTCGATGGTCAGGGGCCGCCCTCCCACGTCTACTTGCACTGAATATTTCATAAGTGAATTCCGTCTCCATTAGATGCTTGGTTGGCCATCCTGCGACGGCGTTCGGAAGCAGACCTGCCGAGTCTAGCGTCGAAGGCCGAGTCGTTCGATGACGGTGTTGTAACGATCGACGTTCTTCCTCTTGAGATAGTTGAGCAGCTGTCGTCGTTGTCCGACCAGTTTCAAAAGACCTCGTCGGGAATGATGGTCTTTCTTGTGAAGTTTGAAATGGTCCGTCAAGTAATTGATCCTCTCGCTCAAGAGGGCAATCTGCACCTCCGGGGAACCTGTATCCGAAGGATGCATCTTGAAGTTTTCGATAATTTCCTTCTTCCTGTCAGGGGTCATTACCACGGCTAATTCCTCCTTGTTGACGAACTTGTTGAGACACCCACTTCCCGAATGGGTGTAGAGACAACGTTTCTTGGCGAATTTCCAGCATCCCCGATTTGAACGGTTCACACCTCGAACCGAAATACCTGCAGCCGGGACCTCCCGGCGGCGCCGTGAGCGGGCCACCAGAGGGCGGCCAGGCGGCCCGTCCCCGTCAGGAGGCGGACGGGACCGGCGGATTGGGCGACACGCGTCTTCATGCGGGCTTCCCAGGAAGGGTCCAGGTGACCGCAGGACAGGGCGCGAAGCACCTCCTCCTCCCGGATCACCAAGGACTCCAGTTGGACCAGGACCCGGTTCATGGGCAGGACCGCCCTTTGCCAGGAGCCGTCCCGGGCGCCTTTCTTCAGCTCCTCGATGCGGATACAGTCCTCCGTCCCGAAGGGTCCGCTCGCCAGCCGCCTCAGCTGGGCGACCACGGCCCCGCAGCCCAGAACGCGGCCGATGTCGGAAGCCAGTTGGCGCACATAGGTCCCCTTGGAACAGAAAACCTCGAGGAGGGCTTCCGGCCAGGAAAAATCCCTGAGGGCCAGCTCATGGATCTTCACTTCCCTTTTGGGCGGTTCCACGAAAATTCCCTTGCGGGCATAGTGGTAGAGGCGTTTTCCCCGGACGTGAACGGCGGAAAACCTTGGCGCCTCCTGGAGGTAGCCCCCGGCAAACCCCTCCAGGGCCTCTTCCACGCGCCCCCGGGGTACGGGAGGTCCCGCGTAGGTGCTCACCACCCGGCCCGTCTTGTCCAGGGTGTCCGTCTCGGCCCCGAAGCGGACCCGAAACTCGTAGCGCTTGTCCTGGGTCGCCAGCAATTCGGCGATGCGGGTGGCCTGGTTGAGACACAAGACGAGGACTCCCGTCGCAAAAGGGTCCAGGGTCCCGCAATGTCCCACCTTTCCGACTCCCAGGTCCCTTCGAAGGATGGATACGACGGCAAAGGAAGTGAGCCCTTCCGGCTTGTCCACCACCAAAACGCCGTCCACCTCCTGCGCCGTCGAAATGGGCCGGGGTGGCGAAGCCGGGCGGTCCATGGGTCCCCCCGTCCTTCGTCCGCCGCAATTTTCCGGAAGAATCTCCACGCCCTATCCCTCGATCCCGTCCAGATATTCCAGGGCCGCGTCGGTGAAGGTTTCCCTCACGCGGTCGAGGCTCCCGGCAACCCGGAACGCCGCAGCGTGTCGGTGACCTCCCCCGCCGTACCGTCGAGCCAGGGCGGCTACGTCCACCCGTCCCTTGGAACGCATGCTCACATGGATCATTCCGTTTCTTTCCTGGCGGAACAGCATGGCCAGGTGCACCGGCTTTACCGAACGAATGTAGTTGATGAACCCTTCGGTATCCTCGGGAGTGGTCCCCGTTTCCTGGAACATCCTCTGGGTGAGAACCATGGTCGCCAGTCGGTCTCCCGACAAAAACACCACCGAGGAGAGCACCTGGGCCAACAGCTTCAACCCCTGGGGACTGGCCGAGTCGTAAACCTCTTGGGCAATCCGGGCCGGGTCCGCTCCGGCGGCCACCAGGGCCGTCGCGATCTCCAGGACCCGGCGGGTGGTGTTGGAAAACCGAAAGGACCCCGTATCGGTCATCAACCCCGTGTACAAATGGGTTGCGATTTCGTCGTCCAGGGAAACCGGCAAGGCCGGCGAGAGGTCGTAGAGCATCTCGCAGGTACTGCTGGCACCGGGTTTGACCCAGGAGACGGTGCCGAAGGGGGTGTCGTTTTTCGAGTGATGGTCGATATTGATGGTCAAAGGAACGGTTCGAATCGCCGGGGCCAGGGCCGGTCCCACTCGCTCCAAGTCGCCGCAGTCCACCAGGACCGCCACCTCATAGACCCCGGGCCGGGGAAGCTCCGTGGAAATGGTCTCCGCCCCCGCCAGAAACTCGTAACAGGCCGGAGAAGGGTCCTGGCAATAGGGGTCGGCCCTCTTTCCCAGCCGGCGGAGCATGAAGACAAGGGCCAGAAGGGCCCCTACGGCATCCCCGTCCGGTCGCACATGGGTCGAGACCAGGAAGCTGCGGTGCCGATGAATCAGTTCGGCAATTCTCTGTATTTCCTTGTCCGAAGGTTCATTCATCCTTGTGCAGCTCTCTGATCAACCGCTCGATCCGGTCTCCGTACTCCAAAGACGTGTCATACTCGAAACTGAGCTGCGGGACGACCCTCATGTGGAGACGGCGGGCCAATTCCTGGCGAATGAATCCCCTCGCCTTGCTCAAACCGGCGCCGGCCGACTCTTTGTCCACTTCGGACGTCGCCGGGAACACGCTGTAGTAGACCCGGGCATGCTGGAGGTCCGCACTCACCTTGACTCCGGTGACCGTCACGTGGGAGACCCGGGGGTCCTTCACCCTGCGCAGCAGAAGGTCGGCGATTTCCTGTTTCACAAGGTCCGCCACTCGATCCGATCGTTTGAATTCCGTCATGGGCCCTCACCTTCAGTCCCCGAGGGGGATCAATTCGATTTCATGGTCCACCAGGTCGGCGGAGCCCACGGCTTCCATGAAGGCTACGATTCGATCCAGCAGGGAATTCAACACCCGATGATCACTGCCCACAACGGCGACTCCCAGGGTTGCCCTTTGATGAAGGTCCTGGTCCGCCACCTCGGCAACGGACACGTTGAACCGATGGCGGCTCTTTTCCACCAGGCCCTTCACGATCTTTCTCTTATCCTTGAGAGACTGGTTCCCGTGCAGTCTGAAGGTGATCCGTGCGACCCCGACGGTCATGGTCAACGCCTCCTGGGCGAACCGTTAGGCCCCGGTCCGTTTCTCGGGCTCGTGCTCCAACGTGGGTTTGACTTCCTGCAATTCGAAGAATTCCAACACGTCTCCGACCTTGATGTCGTTGAAGTTCTCGATGCCGATCCCGCACTCGAACCCCGCCTTCACTTCCTTCACATCGTCCTTAAATCGCCGCAGAGACGAGATTTTGCCGTCGTAGACAACCACCTGGTCCCGCAACAGCCGCACCCGAGCCCCTCTTTCCACCCGACCGTCCAGCATGTAGGAGCCTGCGATGGTGCCGAACCGGGGCACGTGAAAGGTCTGTCTCACCTCGGCCCTTCCGAGGACGTGCTCCTGGTAGACGGGCTCGAGCATCCCCACCATGGCGTCCTTGATGTCGTTGAGCAGCTGGTAGATCACGTCGTAGTAGCGCAGATCCACCCGCTCCTGTTCGGCCAACTCCTGCACCTTGGCATCCGCCCGAAGGTTGAAGCCGATGACGATGGCGTTGGATGCCGAAGCCAGCATGACGTCCGTTTCGGTGATGGCTCCCGTTGCGGAGTGGATGAGGTTGACCTTCACCGCCGCGGTGGAAAGTTTGCTCAAGGATTCGTTGATGGCTTCCAGGGAGCCCTGGACGTCCGTCTTGACGATGACGTTGAGCTCCTTGATCTCCCCTTCCTGGATCTGTTCGAAGAGGCTCTCGAGGGTGACCTTGGTGGTTCGAGAAAGCTCCTTTTCCCGGACTTTGACCAGCCGATGCTCGGCCACCAGCTTGGCCTGCTTTTCATCCGCCAGCACGATGAAGTCGTCTCCGGCATTGGGGACCCCTGAGAAGCCCAGGACCTCGACGGGTACGGAGGGGCCCGCCGACTCGAGGCGCACTCCCCGGTCGTTGAACATGTTGCGCACCCGTCCCGAGTGGGTTCCGCAAACGTACACGTCCCCGGCCCGGAGAGTTCCTTCCTGGATCAAAATAGTGGCCACGGGTCCCCGGCCCTTGTCCAGCTTGGCCTCGATGACACGCCCTCGGGCCGGTTTGTGGGGATTGGCCTTGAGCTCCATGAGCTCCGCCTGGAGCAGCACCATCTCGAGCAGCTCTTCGATCCCCAGGCGCTTCTTGGCCGAGATCTCGACCATGGTGACGTCTCCGCCCCACTCCTCGGCCAGGAGGCCGTGGTCCGCCAGTTCCCGCCGGACCCGTTCCACGTTGGCGTTGGGCTTGTCCACCTTGTTGATGGCCACGATGATGGGCACCTCGGCGGCCTTGGCGTGGTGAATCGCCTCGACGGTCTGCTGCATGACCCCGTCATCGGCGGCCACCACCAGGATGACCAGGTCGGTCACCTTGGCGCCGCGTGCCCGCATGGCGGTAAAGGCCTCATGACCGGGGGTGTCCAGGAACACGACCTCCCCATGGTCCAGCTTGACGTAGTAAGCGCCGATGTGCTGCGTGATTCCGCCCGCTTCTTCGGCGATGACGTCCGTGTGACGAATGGCATCCAGGAGTGAGGTCTTTCCGTGATCCACGTGCCCCATCACCGTCACCACGGGAGGGCGCAACAGAAGTTCCTCGGGACGATCCGTTTGCACCTGCAGAATCTCCTCCTCTTCAAATCCCACCTTTTCGACCTCGGCGTCGAATTCCGAGGCCAGAAGGGCTGCCGTTTCGTAGTCCAGCGCCTGGTTGATGCTTGCGGGATGGCCGAGGACAAGGAGCTTCTTGATGACCTCAGCGGCTTTCACGCCCATTTGCTTGGCAAGGTTTGCGATGGTGATGGCCTCATCCATTCGGACGCGCCTCTTGATGGGTTTGGGAGCGGCCGCTTCCGGTTCTGCAGGTTCCCGAACGAACCTTCCCCGGTCTCTGAACCGCCCTCGGTCCGCCTGGGCGGCCAGCTCCTTTTTGCTGTAGAGATCTTCCCGCTCGACCACTTCCTTGCGGACCCCGGCTCGCTTCCGAAACTCGGCCGCTTCCTTTTCCGCTTCCTCCGGGCGAGTGCGCTTCTTGCGCGGGGCTTCCTTGACCTCCCGGTCCTCGGTCTTGACGTGGAGGCGCGACACGATGGGCAGCAGTTCCACTTCGTCCTCCGGCTCCTCGGGAACGGCCTCGGGAAGTTTGATGATCCGGGCGGGCTCGTCCTTGCGGACCTTTTTCCGTCGTCTCTTCTTGGCCTTCTTGGGCTTTGCCGCGCCTTCCGCCTCTTCCTCGGCTTCGGCGGCAGGTTCCCCGTCTTCGACCCTCGGCAGAGGAACTTCATGGATTTGCGCCGTCACCGGGGCCTCCGGCGCGACAACCTCCGGAACGACCGGAGCGGCCTCCTGCTGCGGTTCTTCCGGAACCGCCGCGGGCGGTTCGACGACTGCGGGACCTTCCGGTTCCCGGGGCGCCGGCAGTTCAACGGTCGCAATCTCTTCAGCCGGGGGTCCCGGCTCGAGGGGCGGGGGCGGCGGGGGCGGCACGACGACGGGGCGGGCCTCCATCTCGACTTCGGCCGGGATCGCCGCAATTTCCGGTCCCGGCTCGACCGGAGCTTCGGCCTCGAGGACCTCGGCGGCTTCTGCGGGGACCTCGGGCAATTCGAGCGCCGCCGCGGCTTCCGGGACGACCTCGGTCTCCACCGGGGAAACCCCTTCCCCCAAGGCCTCGGCGGGCGGCAGCTCCTCTTCGGCCGTCGTCTTCTTGCGCCGACGGATGATCGCCCTGCCGATTCGCTTTTCTTCCACGGTCTCGGCCCGGCCTTCGGTGAATTGCTGGCGAATCTTCAGAACCGCAGATTCCGTCAGAGTGCTCATGTGGTTCTTGACGACGATCCCGAGCTTCAGTATCCGGTCGATCAGGTCTTTGTTATTCATATTGAGTTCTTTTGCAAGCTCATGCACCCTCATACGCCCCATGAAACCTTCCCCCTTGCTGGACGAATGGCCACATCCCTTTCGGCCCCATGGGCGTCCCTTTTCCCCGCAGCCGTGGGAAACGGGGAGGGTTCGGGACCTCGCGAGTCCCGGCCCATGGAGTCGTCAGGGAGTGTCGTCAGCCGGTTTTGCTGAGTCAGAGTCCGTGTCACCCGTCGAATCGAAGGCAAGATTGCCCGCCAATCCTTTCGCCTCGCCGCGAAATGCTCTTCGGAGGCGTTTGTTGTCGCACAGACCGGGGCGGCACCCTGCACACACATAGGCCCCGCGTCCCGGGATTTGCTGACGGGTATCCACCCGAATGAGCCCATCGCCGGGACCCAGAGCCAGACGCACCAGGTCGAATTTTGCACCTTTGGTCCCGCACACCACACACGTTCGTACGGGAACGTGTCCCCGGGGTCCCGGGCCCTTGCTCCGGGAATCGGGATCAGGCATCGTCCTCTCCTATTCGACAAGTTCCCCCTCCTGCTCCGAAGGTCCCTCGGGTTCCACCGGTCCCGAAGGTTCCACAGGTTTCGAAGGTTCCGAGAGGTCCGCCTCGACTTCCCGGCTCTCGATCAGCTTTTCTCGCGCTTTCGCCTGCATGCCCTCGAGGTCCGATTGGGAAAGGCGGCTCAAGTCCTCGAGTTCGGTGAGGCTCGCTTCCACGAAGTCATCCAGGGAGGTAATCCCGGCTTCGTACAAGCGGTCGGCAATCTCTTCGGTCAACCCGGGGATCTCGAGGAGGGACTGATACCCTGCCTGTTTCTGTCGCTCGTAGCGGCTCTCGCTCTTCACGTCGATATGCCAGTTGGTCAGGCGGGAAGCCAGCCGTACGTTCTGCCCCCTGCGGCCGATGGCCAGGGAGAGCTGATCGTCGGGCACGATGACCTCCATGTTCCTGTTGGCCTGATCGATGATGACCTTGGAAATGATCGCCGGGGCCAGACCGTTCACCACGAACTTGGCGGGGTCCATGTTCCACGGCACAATGTCGATCTTCTCTCCCCGCAGTTCCTGGACAACGTTTTGCACCCGGGTGCCCTTCATGCCCACACAAGCGCCCACGGGGTCCACGTCCGGGTCCCGGGACACCACGGCGATCTTGGCCCGGGATCCCGGTTCCCGGGCCGCACTGATGATGCTGACGATCCCTTCGGCAATTTCGGGGACTTCGGCGTGAAACAGTTGGATCACAAAATGGGGATGAGTTCGGCTGAGGATGATCTGGGGTCCCTTGCTGATTTTGCGCACCTCGAGAACATAGGCCCGAATTCGGTCCCCCTGGCGGTAGATCTCCTTGGGGATCTGCTCCTTGGGCGGCAGCAGGGCTTCCGCCTGGCCCAGATTGACCACGATGCCCCCCTTGTCCACCCTTTGGACGATTCCGTTGACGATCTCACCCTTACGGCCCTTGTATTCCTCGAAGACGACTTCCCGCTCGGCGTCCTTCATCTTCTGGATGATGACCTGTTTGGCCGACTGAGCGGCAATGCGGCCCAAGGCTTCCGTATCCATGCGGATCCCCAGCTCATCTCCGATCTCGCTTTCGGGGTCCAGGCGCAGGGCCTCCTCCAGGGAGACCTGCTTTTCCGGGTCGGATACCTGTTCCACCACTTCCTTGAACAGGAAGGCTTCGATCTCGCCGAACTCTTCGTTGAAGGTCACATCCAGGTCGAGCTTGCTGCCGTGCTTCTTCTTGATGGCCGACTTAATGGCCTCTTCCAGAGTGTGGATCAAGGTTTGGCGGTCGATTCCCTTCTCCCGACTGACCTGATCGATCAACCGCTTCAGCTCCCCTGTCATAGTCCCGATCTCCTCACCATTTCTACCATTAGCCCCATGTGCATCGATCCGCAGCGAGCAGCTTCCGTCATTCTTCGGTGGACTCGAAGTAACAGAGTCGAGCCCGATCCATGAGACCCAAAGGGATTTCGTAAGCTCGGCCGTCGCAGTCCAATCGGACGGACTCCGGGGCCGCCTCCAACAACGTGCCCTTGAATTTCTTCCTGCCTTCCAGGGGTGCAAGGGTCCGAATCTCGATGATTTTGCCCAGGGCGCTCCGGAAATGCTCCACCTTGCGCAAGGGCCGATTCAACCCCGGGGACGAAACCTCCAGGTGGTAAGGATTCGGGATCAGGTCGGCGACATCCAGAAGGTCCCCGACCACCCGGCTCACCCGGGCGCAGTCTTCCACGGTGATGCCGTCTTCCTGGTCGAGGAACAAACGCAATACCCAGCCGTGGGATTCGCGCCGGTATTCCAGTTCCACCAACTCTTTCCCCTCGGACTCGACCACGGGCTCGACCAACTGCCGGATTTGCTCCGGGAGCCCTTCTCCCTTTTCCCCCGATCCCTGCATCGGAGCCTCGTTTCCCCAGTACAAAAACAAAAAAAGTGGGTGACATACCCACTTCTCTTAGCGGAGCGACAAAAATCTAAATTGAAACCGTTCGGTTTGCTCTATGTCGGGAATCTAGAAGTCTTGTCATCCACTAATCGAAGTGATCATGCCGCCGCCTCGTTTCCCGGGCCTGCAGCCACCTCAATAAGGGAAGCCTTCTCACCGGGAAGGAATATCGCTAAGGTTGGAGCGGGCGACGGGATTCGAACCCGCGACCCCAAGCTTGGGAAGCTTGTGCTCTACCAGCTGAGCTACACCCGCTTCACGACCTTAACCAGCTGATATGTACTCGAAGCCTCCGGAGGAAGTCAAGCCCATATTTGCCTGCACCGCCCCTTTGCCTCATTCCCGCAGGGGCTCGACCCCCGAAGGACCTTATCCCGCCGAGTCGGCCCCATACTGGGAAAACTGGAGCTCGTAGAGCCGCCGGTACTCGGTGTCTCCCCGGAGCAGCTCTTCGTGGCGGCCTTCCTCGGCGATGCGCCCGTCCACCAGGGCGATGATCCGGTCGGCGTTCTTGACCGTCGAGAGTCGATGGGCAATGACCAGAGTCGTGCGCCCGGCCATGAGGTTTTCGAGGGCCTTCTGGACTTCGAGTTCCGATTCGCTGTCCAGGGACGAGGTCGCTTCGTCCAGGATGAGAATGGGAGCGTCCTTGAGGAGTGCCCGGGCGATGCAGATCCGTTGCCGTTCGCCCCCCGAAAGGCGCATGCCTTGTTCCCCGATCACGGTGTCGAACCCTTCGGGCAGCCTCAGGATGAAGTCGTACGCATTGGCCGCCTTGGCCGCGGCGATGATTTCCTCGTCGGTCTTGCGAACGTCTCCGTAGGCGATGTTGTTTCGAACCGTGTCGTTGAAAAGAATGCTCTGCTGGGTCACCATGGCGATCCGGGACCGCAGGGACGCCAGCGTAACCTCCCGGATGTCCGTCCCGTCGATGAGAACGGCTCCCTCGGTCACGTCGTAGAAGCGGGGAATGAGATTCACCAGGGTGGTTTTCCCGGCCCCGCTCACTCCCACAATGGCCACCACTTCCCCCACGCCGATCTCGAGGTGGATCCCCTTGAGAACGGGCTGATCCCCGTAGTGGAAGGACACGTTGCGAAGACTGATCCCCCGGGACACGGGACCCAGGACGGACGCATTGGGCCGGTCCCGGATTTCCGGTTCCGTATCCAGGATCTCGTACACCCGCACTGCGGCGGCCACCCCCTGCTGGAGGGCGTTGTTCATCTTGCTGAGCCGCTTGACGGGTTCGTAGAGCAACAGGAGGGCCGCCAGGAAAGAGAAGAAATTTCCCGGGGTCGAGACCCCTTGGATGACGCTGTAGCCCCCGTACCAGATGATGAACACGATGCCCAGCCCTCCCAGGAATTCCATGATGGGGGACGACATGGCCTTGACCACGGCCGACCTCATGGCATAGCCGAGAAAGCGCCGGTTGGCCTCCCCGAACCGCCGGATCTCGTATTCCTCCATGCCGAAAGCCTTGACGATGCGATTGCCGCTGATGGTTTCATGGAGGATGACCGAAATCTCTCCCATGGACTGCTGGCTGCTGCGGCTGATCCTTCGGAGCATTCTTCCAAACTTCACGATGGGATAGAAAGCGAAAGGCAGCACCGCCATGGCGATGAGGGCCAGTTGCCAGTCCCGGTAGAACACCACCACGGTCAATCCCAGGATGCTGAAGCTGTCCTTGAGCAGGCCGGTGATGGAATCGGTGACGGCATCCTGGAGCTGGCTCACGTCGTTGGTGATCCGGGACATGAGCACCCCCGTGGGCATTCGGTCGAAAAAGGACAGGGAGAGGGTCTGCATGTGACTGTAGAGGTCCTGGCGCAACTGGGCGATGATGTGCTGTCCCACATAGCTCATCCAGTAGGCGTTCCCCCAGGCGCAGACCCCCTTGACCACAAACAGCATCAGGACCAGCAGGGGCAGGATCTTCAACATGCCCATCTTCTTGAAGACGAAGATATCGTCCAACACGGGCTTGATGAGATAGGCCGATGCGGCCGTGCAGGCGGCCACCCCCAACATGCAGATCATGGCCAGGGCCAGGCGCCGCCAATGGGGCGTCACCAGGTTCAGCAGACGACGGTAGATTTCCATCAAACGACCTTCCCAAACTCCACGGGGTATCCCGGGGGTCCCTAGTCTTGCAGCAGCACCCACTTTCCTTTCTCGACCCGGACCATCACCAGGGAGTCGGTCCCCAGTCCGTTGTGGTCCTGGGCGGTCAGATTGTAGATGCCGCTGATTCCGACATAGCCCCGGGTCTGCTCGATGGCGTCCCGCATCTTTGCGGGGTCGGTTCCCGCCTGGCGGATGGCGTTGGCGAGAAGATAGACGGCGTCCCAGGCGTACCCGGAATGGGTGTTGACGGGGTACTGTTTCTGATACTGGTAGGTTCCCTCGTACAGGCTGAGAAACTCTCGAATCACGGCCTTTTGGGGATCACTTTCCGGAAGCTGGTCCGCGACCATGAGCTTGGTGGACGGCATGATGCTGCCCTCGGCCGCATCTCCCGCCAGTTCGATGTATTTGGGGTCCGGCTGGCCGTGGCATTGGACCAGGGGAATGGGAAGGGCGAGTTGCTTGACGTTCTTGGCCACCAGCGCCCCGGCCGGGCCGATGGTCCAGCAGATGAGGGCCTGGGCTCCGCTCTCCCGGATCTTTACCAGCTGAGGAGTCATGTCCGTGTCGGTCACGTTGAAGGATTCCCTGGCGGTAATGGTCAGACCGTAGTCGGCAACCAGCTGGTTCAGCCACAGGAGACCGTCTTTGCCGAACCCGTCGGAAGCGGTCAGGAGGGCGATCTTGCTGAGGTTTTTGGACTTGAGGTAGCCGTAAACCTTGGACACCGCCACGGAAGTCCGCTGGGGGGTCTTGAAGGTCCAGTGGAAGGGTCCAAATTTTCCCCCCGCGATGACCGGATCCCCGCCCACGGTCATGAGGATGGGGACCTTTGCCGTGTCCTCGATATACGGCTTCACGGCCATGCCCGTGTCCGTGCGGGTGGGGCCGATGATCGCGACGACCTTCTCCTTCTCCACCAGGCGCTTGGCTTCCATGAGCGCTTTGGTGGGATCGCTTTCCGTATCCCCGAACACCAGCTGAATGGGCCTCTGATCGATGCCGCCTTCCTTATTGATCTTTTCGACCACCATCTGGGCCACGAGCTTGGTGGGGGTCCCGATGGAGGCCGCCGGACCCGAGAGGGCAAAGAAAGCCCCGATCCGGATGGGTTCCTGGGCGGAAACGGTCTGAACGGCGAGAATCAGGCCCGCAAAAAGCGCCAGGGCCCGCACAACTTTCGGAACAATGAAACGAGTCCTCGATTTCATGGTTTCTCCTTGTTGTTCGACTCTTCCTCCGGGGGTCTCCGAGGACCCCCATGGGGTCCTCATTACGGACCCCGGTTCGACACCGCTTGTCGCACGGGACCCGGTCCGGGCCGTCCGACCGTCAATCCTGCATGGGGCGGTGGTCAAACACCCGCTTGCTCTTGCGCTCGGTGCGGGGCAGGACTCCGTATTCGAGGATCTCGACCTGGGCCCGCACCAGGATCTGCCTGCGGATCTCGGAGGCGATCATTTCCGCCAAGGCCCGGTCCCGGTCGGGAGCGTCTTCCCAGAGCCGCTCGACCTTGATGAGCATCACGTCCCTGCCGTCTTCCCTGCGGGACAGGTGAACCTGGTACTCGCTGCCCATTCCGGGGACCTGGGAAAGGACGTGGTCGATCTGTCCGGGATAAATGTTCACCGCTCGGAAGATGAACATGTCGTCGGACCTGCCCAGGAGATGATCGTGCCGCGGGAACGGGTTGCCGCAAGGGCAGGGGTCCGGAAGCAGCCGGGTCAGGTCCCGGGTCCGGTAGCGAATGAGGGGTGCGGCTTCCTTGCGCAGGGTGGTGACCACCATCTCTCCGATCTCGCCGGGGGGCACCGGTTCCAGGGTATCCGGATCGAGGATTTCCAGGATGTAATAGTCCGCCCAGTAATGGCTTCCCTCGTGATGGACGCACTCGAGACCGGTGCCCGGGCCGTAGAGCTCCGTCAGGCCCGGAATGTCGAATATGTGCTCGACCCCGGTGATCTCCCGGATCCGTTCCCTCATGCGCCTGCTGTGCCGCTCGGCGCCCATGATGACTTTCTCGAGACGAATGTCTTTGCGTAGTCCCCGCCGCTCGATTTCTTCGGCCATGAGGAGGGCCATGGAAGCGGTGGAGCAAAACACGGTGCTCTCCATGTCTTGGAGCATCTGGCAGTGGATTTCCACGTTGGCGGGCCCCACGGGGATGGCCATGGCTCCGAACCGTTCGCATCCGAGCTGAAAGCCCACCCCCGCCGTCCAGAGGCCGTAGCCCACCGCAATTTGCACCCGGTCCGTACGGGTGAGCCCGGCCATCTCGTAACACCGGGCGAACATGTCGGCCCAGTCGTTCACGTCCTTTTGGGTATAGGCGAGGACTTTTCGCTTTCCCGTGGTCCCCGAGGACGCATGAATGCGCACGATTTTCTCATGGGGAACGGCGCACAACGGAAACGGGTATCCTTCCTTGAGGTCCTGGGCCGTGGTGAACGGGAGCCGTTTCAGGTCTTCCAGGCTGCGGACCCGGTCCGGCTTGACTCCCGCCGCATCCAACAGGGAGCGGTAGAAGGGGGAATTTTCGTAGCAGTGGGAAACCGTCCATTGAAGGCCTTGAAGCTGAATGCGGGGCAGGTCTTCCCGGACCGACCCCTGGGGCATGAAGGAAACCCTCATGTATGATCTCCTTTTCTCATGGAAATAAAATCGCCCCCCGATGCCCGTCGGAAAACACGCGGACCCCTGCTCGAGTCCGGCCTTCCCGCCGCGGGTTGCCGAAGAACCTATACTGCATAACACAAACCTTGCCTGCCTGACAAAAAGTGATTGCAGGCCCATCTCCCCGAGTCCGCAATGGACTCCGGGGGATGGGCGACGGCCATGGATCTTGGCTCCCTTTCAGGGCGGCGACGGTAGGGGGGAATCGGGAACGGGGGTCAAGCTTCTAAAAACCGTTCGGTATCCCAACCCTTCCCGGGGCAATTGGTCGGGCTCCACCATCTGCACCCGCACTCCCAGTCCCAAGGCTCGTCGCAATTGACTTCTTAAGAGGTCCAAATACTGGGACCTGCCGCCCCCGGGAAGATCTTGGGCAGGAGTCCGGGTCAGCAGGACCTCGATCTGGTCCCCGATGCCGTAAACGGTCGAGATGACCAGCCGGAAGTCCTCGAGACCCGAATCGAAACGCCGCAGGAGAAGCTCGATGTCTTCCGGGTAAAAGGGGATCCCTCGGACGGAAACCCGGTTGTCGGTGCGGCGAAGCACCGGGGAGAGCCGGGCGGTTTTCCTCCCGCAGGGGCAGGGGACTTCGCGAAGGACCGTGACGTCCCCCGTGCGGTAACGAATGAGAGGATATCCTTCAGCCGTGAGGGTCGTGAGGACCAGCTCTCCCTCGCTTCCCGCGGGCAGGGGTTCCCCCGTGACCGGGTGCACCACTTCGGCCAAGAACTGGTCTTCGGCAAGGTGCAGCCCGTCCCGGGCGGTACACTCCCCGGCCAATCCCGGCTCCACCATTTCCGTAACGCCGTAGAGCCCGTAGACCGGGACTCCCAGCACGGACTCGATCCGGGCGCGAGCGGGATCGGGCAACGGTTCGGGTCCCACCAGGAGCAAGCGAAGGCGAAGTCGGCTCGACTCGGTGCCGGTTCGTTCCATGGTGTCCGCAATATGGAGGGCGAATGCCGCGGTGGTGGCCAGGACCGTACAACGGAAATCCTGGAGGACCTGGAGCTGAATGGTGGCGGAATTGGTGGCCGCGGGAGCCAGGGTGGCCCCCAGGGCTTCCACGGCCTGGTTGAACGTGAAGGCGCCGGGAAAGAGGCTGTAGTTGAAGGCCACCTGGACAATGTCTCGATCCGTCACCTCGACCTGCTCGAAAAGGCGGACCGCCAGGGAGCGCCACATTTCCACGTCGTGCCGGGTAAACCCCAAAACGATGGGGTTTTCTTTCCCCTGAAAGGTCGAAGTGCTGGTGTGTAGACGCACGATGCTGCGCAACGGGACGGCAAAAAGTCCGTACGGGTAATGGTCGGCCAGGTCCCGGCGGGCCGTGAAAGGAAGGGTGCGCAAATCCTCGAGGGCGGCCACGTCCTCGGGCAACAAGCCCAAAGCGTCCATGCGCTTCCGGTAAAAATCCACCTGGAAGTAGGCTCGATTCAGGGTCGTCTGCAGTCGCTCGAGCTGCCATTGGCGCATCTCTTCCCGGGATATGGGACCGAAAGGGTCGGGAAACATCATGACGGCTCTACCTTTCCCATTTGTGCCGATAGTCTCTGCCCAAGTAGGCCCGGCGAACGTCGTCGTGGCCCATGAGCTCCTCGGAATCGCCTGCCAAAACGATTCTTCCGTTTTCCAGCACATAGGCCCGCCGGGCAATACCCAGGGCGCCCATGGCGTTCTGTTCCACCAGCAGAATCGTAACCCCCTGGGCGCTCAAAGCCAGAACGGCCCCGTAGATCTCGTCGATCACCAGGGGGGCCAGGCCCAGGGACGGCTCATCCAGGAGCAACAGCGCGGGTTTTGCCATCAAGGCCCGTGCAATGGAGAGCATTTGCTGCTCCCCGCCGCTCAAGGTCCCCGCCTTTTGCCTTTTGCGCCGGGAAAGAACGGGAAACAGCGAAAACATTCCCTCGAGGCAACGGGCCACATGCTTCCTCCCGTGAATGTAGCCCCCCAGCTCGAGGTTTTCCAGGACCGTGAGGTTGGGGAAGAGCTGGCGGGCCTCGGGGACCTGCACCAGTCCCAGCCGCACGATCGTGGCGGGGCTCAGGGACTGAATCGGGCGGCCTCGAAAGAGGATGGTCCCGTCGGTGAGGGGATGAAGGCCGCTGAGGGTTCGAAGAAGAGTGCTCTTCCCGGCCCCGTTGGATCCCACCAGGGCCACGATCTCTCCCGCCTCTACGTGAAAGGAAACCTTTCGAAGGACGGGAATGGACCCGTAACGGGCCGATAGGCCGGCTACTCGAAGCATGGGCGTTCGACTCCAATGTTCCGCATCTCAACGCACTCCCGGCTTTCGGTTTCCCAGGTACGCCGCAATGACCCGCGGATCCTGCTGCACTTCCCGGGGCGTGCCCTCGGCGATGCGGGTCCCGTGTTGCAACACCACCACCCGGTCGGCAAGGCCCATGACCACGTTCATGTCGTGTTCCACGAGAACCATGGCCAGCCCTTGAGACCGCAGCTCGGAGATCCGTTCCACCAGGCATTGACTCTCCCGGGGGTTCAGCCCTCCTGCGGGCTCGTCCAGCAGCAGGACCGACGGGTCGGAGGCCCGGGCCCGGGCCAGTTCCAAGAGCTTTTGTTCCAGGAGGCTGAGCCTTCCCACGGGCCAGTGTTCCCGGGATCCCAGCCCGAAGGATTCGAGAAGCCCGAGGGCTTCCTCTTTGAGCCTTCTTTCCTCTCTCCCGGCTCCGGGAGTGCGCCAGCAGCCCGCCCAGAACCCTGAGCGTCCGCGCAGATGAAGTCCCAGGAGCACATTGTCCAGGACGTTCATCCGGTGGTAGACCTGCACGCTCTGGAAGGTCCGGCCGAGACCGGCTGCGGCAATCTCGTGGGGTCCCAACCCGCGAAGGGACCGCTCCTTCAGGAACACTTCTCCCGAATCCGGTTTCAAAAGCCCCGAGACGACGTTCAACAGGGTGGTCTTTCCGGCCCCGTTGGGACCGATGAGTCCCACGATCCGGCCGGGGTGGACCTCGAGGCTCACCCGGTACAAGGCCTGGAGGCCCCCGAAGTGAACGGAAAGGTCCCGGACGCTCATGGCGGGAGGACCTTGATGAACGGGTGCGGAGCCGGGGTCCTCATCCGGCCCCTCGGGGCTGTTCCTTTCCCCGGGAGCACCCACCTCGGCGGGCCGAGAAGAAGACGGAACTTCCCAAGGGTCCCTCGGGCTCTTTTTCCACCTCCCGGGAAGAGAAGTGAGAAAAGGCAACAGGCCCTGGGGAAAGAACACTAGGACTCCCATAAGCATCAGGCCGTAGAGCAGCACGTAGAAATCCTCGAACTTCTGGAGCAGCTCGGGAAGGCAAGTGAGCAACGCCGCCCCCGCCAGTCCTCCCCACAGGTTTCCCATGCCCCCCACCACCGCCATGGTCACCAGTTGGACCGAGTAAAAGATGTCAAAGGTCTTGGGACTGATGAAGGTGACGTAATGGGCGTAGCAGAAACCGCCGATCCCCGCGTACAGGGTACTCAGAGTGAAGACGGCCACCTTGTATCTCTTGGTGGGGATTCCCAGGGTCCGGGTCGTCAGCTCCCTTTCGTGGATCGCCTCGAGGGCCCGACCCGTGCGGGAGTTCATCAGGTTCAGGCTCAGGGCCAGGAGAAGGATCACCAGGGGCCAGAGAAAAAAGTAGAAGTCCCGGTCGGAAGCGATTCTCCAGGGCCCCAGGCTCAGCTTGGGAATTCCGGGAAACCCCGAAGGGCCTCCGGTGATGTCCTCCATCTGATTGAAGACGATGGTCACAATGATATTGAATCCCAGGGTGGCCATGACCAGGTAATGACCCTCGAGGCGCAGGGTGGGGAGGG
>Ga0116192_1000459_pt1 | contig 31192 bp, 27 predicted proteins | sample AD_UKC113_MetaG_FD_89876 | JGI IMG/M metagenome (GOLD analysis project Ga0116192, IMG submission 89876) | Active sludge microbial communities of municipal wastewater-treating anaerobic digesters from Hong Kong - AD_UKC113_MetaG | ecosystem: Engineered > Bioreactor > Anaerobic > Digestate...
ACTCGATGCATCGGCACAGGGATTCCACGGAATCGTGGGAGTAGAGAAACCCGTTCACTCCTTCCTTCACGAAATCGGGAATCCCCCCGATGGAAGCCCCCAGGATGGGCAGACGCATGGCCATGAGCTCGAGCAGGACCAAAGGCGCACAGTCTTCCCACAGGCTGGGAACCACGGCGACGTCGAGTTCCCGGGCGATGGATTCGAGCATGTCGTGGGTGTAGTTGCCGTGAAAGACCAACCTTTCGCCCGGATCCATGCGTCGCACAAAGCGTATGTACTCGATGCTGCCGAACCCGTAGACGTGAAACTCCGCTCGGGACGAATCGAAATGTTGGGCCGCCGCCGCCAGGACATGCACGCCCTTGTGAGGCATGACACCGCCGATGAAGCCGATCCGCAAAGGATGATGCAACGGTCGGCTCCCTTGCTCAGCCAGCTCCGGGCTGCTCCACAGGACATCCGTCGAGGCGTGGGACTGGTGGACCACGGCAACCCGGTCGGGTCTCGCCCCGTGCTGCACGAGCAGCTCCCTCTGGCGGGAAGAGACCGCCAGGGTCATGTCCACCCACTCGTTGAGGAGCTTTCGGGTGGTTTCCGCCCGTTTTTTATAGAGTTCCCGCTTCCCGGGATTACGTTGCACCGCTTCCGAATTCTCGAGGATATCCGTGTTCCTCCAGAGGGACAGGTCGCTCCGGAACAGGTACAAATGGGGATCGATCATGTGGTAGTTGTGGGGGGTGTAGCACGAGGGGATTCCTCGTTCCCGGACCTCCCGGGCCAGGGCGAAGGTGAGGCCGTGGAAATTGTGAAAATGGACCACCTCGGGTCCGACCTCGTCCAGGACTTCCCGAAACCTCTCGAGGACGCCCTCGTCCCGGATCTCCCTCTCCGGGCAGTCCGGGTCCACGAACGGGGCCGGTCGATTGTACACCCCGTAGAGGACCACCCCGTCCTCCTCCTCCTTCAGGACGGAATAGGGCGGCATGGTAGGGTCGTTTTTCAAGGAGGCGTAAAAGACCGAGACCCGATGACCTCTTTGCACCAGTTCCCGGGCCACGGACTTGGGAAACGTGGTGCCTCCTCCCGTATCGTTCCACCCGTACATGGTGAACAGGACCTTCATGCCCGTCTCTCTCCCGCTCGTTGCTTCCCCAGCGGAGGGAGAACGCCGGGTCGATTCGAAAAGGGGAATGAAGTGGGGTTGGTCGGGCAGGGCCATGATCCGGGGATCTTTCGCTTCAACCCCTTTGGCCCAGGAAAGCTGTTCCGGGCTGAAGACGGCCGGGTGGTTGAGGACGATCCTGGCCTTGAGCTCCCGGTCGTACTTCTGCGACTCGGTCACCATGCTGTTCGCGTTTCTGCGATACAGGAAAAGGGCCTTGGGGACATGCTCTCCAAAGAAGCCTTTTTCTCCGCAACCGATCCAGAAATCCCAGTCTTCGTATCCCCGGACCATGTTGGGGTTGTAGCCGCCCACGGCGTCGAAGGCCTCCCGGCGGTACAGGGAAGAGCAACACATGAAATTCATGTGACACAAGAGTTTGAAATCGTAAGGGACGGACGGTACCACCCGCTCTACGGCGCCGAATTGCCTCACGTCGGTATAAGCTATGGCCACACCAGGGTTCTGATCGAGGATCCTCACGCACTCCTCGATCATGGTCGGCTCGAGGAGATCGTCCGCATCCAGGGGGAGAATGTACTTGCCCCGGGATTTCCGAACCCCGACATTTCTGGCCTCGGCCAGGCCACCATTTTCCTTTTCGATGAGGTGAATTCTGCGGGACCCGTGTTCTTGAATCAGGGATCGGGCAACCCTGCCGGTGTCATCGGTGCTGCCGTCATTGACGATGAGGATCTCCCAGTCCCGATAGGTCTGCCGCAAAACGCTTTGAACAGCCTCCCGAAGGTAATGTGCGTGATTGTAGCAAGGGATGACGACGGATACCTGGGGCGGCGATGCGCCGGACGACCCGTGGAAGGATAGATTCCATGTCGTCCTGGCCAGCAGGCGGTTGGAGAAACGGCCAAAACGAGCGAAGTGTTCCCACCCGGAGCGAAATACTCCTTTGGCGACAGCCTGCGCTATATCCGGGTAGGACTCCAGGTAATACGCCTCATCGAAATCTTCAGGATCAGGAACGGGAGGGTGCTTAAGGCGGTTGAACGCAGCAATCACGGATCCCGGCAGTCCCGATGGATGGGATGATTTTCCCTTCGTGATATAGGAAAGAAGCGCCTGGACTTCCTCGCTGGGGCAATACTCGTAGCTCTTTTGCAGGGACGTCACAACGTTCTCAATATCCTTGAACTCGAGAAAGGTCGACGCTGCCTGCCAGTAACAGGTTGCCCTGGCCTCGTCACGATCTTCCATCGCCGACATGATGTCCGGATATAGGTCCTCCAGCGGATACCGCTTCAGCATACCCTGGACGACTCTTGCCTCATAGCTGGTTTCCGGACCTTGACCATGTGCCGAGAGAGAGTTTGCATGAACGCGCCAGTTGCAGACAACGGCACCTGAGTGTTTGAACACCGCATCTTTTGCCAAACGACTCCAGAATTCATAATCGTGGGCACGCCGAAAGGACTCATCATAACCCCCAAATCTGCAAAAACAGGATTTACGGATCATGGTTCCCGGATTGGGCAGGCAGTTTCCTCGCACCATTCTCGCCAGGAGGCGGTTGTTGCATCCGTAGTAATCCGGGTAAATCCACTCTTTCTGTGGCTTTAGGTCTTCATCTACGATCAGTAGATTTCCGTACAGTACATCGGCATCGGGAGTCCGTCTCAGGGCAGCCAGGTGACTCGCCACGGTGTGGGGTGGAAGGCAGTCGTCGGAATCCAGCCACAAGACGAAATCTCCACTTGCTTCCGCCACGGCTCGATTCCGAGTTTGCGGCGCACCCGAGTGCTCTTTTCTGATGTAGCGGATACGCGGGCTTCGGAAGGCAGCCACCACTTCCGCAGTCTTATCCTCGGATCCGTCATCCACGACCAGAATTTCATCCGCAGGGCGAGACTGATTCAAGGCACTCTCAAGGGCCCGACCAATGGTTTTGGCACGATTATACGTAACAACGGCAAGTGTCACAGTGGCCTCGGTCTCGATGGAAACCGGGGCAGAGCAAGTCTTTGCCGGTATCAGAGCTTTGCCGTGCAGCTTCGAAGACTCGTTTGCCGCATGCCCTCTCAAGCGGTTATGAAAATCATAGATATCCGGAAACTTGTAAAGCAGGTACTCTCGCATCAGAGCATGTTGCGCCAGTTTTTTCTCAACCTTTTCCTCGGTCACTGCAAAGTCATGATAAATGAGGGTTTCCGGCCAATAAACGGTGCGATGTGGACCATACCTGCCCGCCAGTCGATACGATAAGTCGAGTCCTTCCATTCCAAAAAGCAGGGGATTCATACCCCCCACTTCCTGATAGGCTTTCCTGGAGAACGCGGAATTGCCTTCCGTGTCAATGGTTGAAGGAATAGGGGTGTCCCCCAGGTCATAGTGACCGGCATGGGAGTGATGGGAGAGAGTGGACTTCGGGTGCACCTTCCCTCTCATTCCGACGATATCATACGCCTTGAAGGCCAGGTCGATGCTCTCCAGATAGTTGCGCGGAACACGGGCGTCATCATCCAGGAAGGCTACAATTCTGCCTCTGGCATGGTGCACACCGATGTTTCTCCCCTCTGACAGGATGAGGTTATCCGGGCATTGTACGTGAAGGATCGGATAAGAGCGCAGGGTTTCATGGACTTCCTCATTGCCGCCGTTGTCCACCACAATGACCTCGAAATCTCGATAACTCTGCTCGAAAACGGAGTTCAGACACTCCAGCAGCAACTGCTTTGTGCGATATGCAACAATGATCACCGAAATTCCCGGAAGCTGCTCAGGACGGCCGTCCCTGGCGGTGAAGGTCTCATAGCGAATGGACTGACGGTACAACCCCATCAGTCGCTCCGCTTCCGGGAAGTTCCTCTCCTGAAGCGCACCGAGGCTCTCTCGAAACCAAGCCAGGGCCAGTTGGGTCGGCGTCGACACCACATCCCCCCGCAGCATCAAGATCTTCTTTCCAGCGGAGTTCGGGGCCACGGGAAGCCCCTTGTGGATTAGGAACGGGTGACGGTGAAGGTGTTGGATGGCCCACTTGACTTCGTCCTCCGCATAGTGTTCCGGATAGCTTGCCACCAGTGCTGCCGCTACCTCCGGATTTCGCTGGATTTCTTCCGAAAACCTTCGTTCTTTGGGCGGTTGGGGGTGGCGTCGGCGGTAGTCTTCGGCCCAGGCAACCTCGGATGCCTCATACACACTGGAATGGTTTGTGATGATTCCGGCCATCAACCATTCGTGTCTCATGCGAGCTTTGTCTACGAGGGAGTTGAATTGGGTCCTGCGGTAAAGGAGGACGGGAGCTTCCAAATGGACAAATCGCACCCCCTGAATCGTGGCCCCAATCCAGAAATCCCAATCTTCATAACCAGGAACATTGGTCCGGTATCCACCTTGCCTTTCCCACACCGATCGATGATACAGGGCACAGTAGGGAACGGTGCACCGGCGAAGGATCCTGTTCGGATCAAACCCCTTGGGTTTCCACAAATCGTCCTCTACCCCGAATTTTTGCACCCACCCTACTACTGCCACAGGGGTGTCCCGGTGCTTGATGGCTTCGTCAAGAAGAATTTTGAGGCTACTGGATGTTGCCAGCTTGTCGTCGGCGTCCACGGGGAGAATGTATGTCCCTCGTGCTTCTGCAATCCCATTGTTTCGAGAAACTGCGGGTTGACCGGAGTTATGCTGATCGATGAGCCGGATCAAGTGTCCTGGATGATTGGCGATCAGATCCTCGGCGACCTGGCGTGAATTGTCTGTGCTGCCGTCGTTCACAATAATGATTTCGAAGTCCTGAAAGCTCTGCCCGATCACACTTTCAACAGCTTCCGTCAGATACGGCCCGTAGTTGAAACAAGGAATGACGACTGAAACCAAGGGACCTCCCACACGAGGAGTCATCCTGACGGAAACCCGGTTGTCCCTCTTTTCGAACCAGGCATCTTCCTCCTCCGGAGACCGTTGCAGCTCCTCTGACGTCGGTTCTGGACAAACAGGCTGCCTGTCAAGAATAATCCCCGCAATTCGATCCAGGTTCGGTTCACGGCCAGGCAGCAGGTCTTCAAGGGACTTGTATGCCAGTATGCCTTTGTGAGGGTTTGGCATGGTCACAAGGGGAAAGGGAATATTGATCCGGTAGAAAAGACCATAGGCGAACCGATACGCTTGTCTTTGAATTTCGAGAGCGTTTCGGCCTTTGTCGCTGTGGATCAGCGAACTCAGCATTGAAATATATTCTGTAGGGCTATTCGGTGTGAGGACAAAGGGTAAACCTGTCACGACCGAACCTGCGGATACCACTACCGGTTTTCCCTTGCAGGCCATTTCCAGGCTCACCGTGCTATGATATGCCAAACCCAGCGAAGCCAGGTCCATCAGCGTGTACGAACTGATCGGGTCGTCCGGCATGACCATCCGAACGTTGGACGGAAGGTCCCGGGCAAGACACTCGAATTCCTTAAGTTGCCGGACGTTGACCCCGGTGGACCTGCTACCACCGGTGTTTGGATGAACCCGGATGATCAGCTCAATCTCCGGGTGACTTCGCACAAAATGGAGCGTGGCCAGCACCCAGTTCATCTGACATTTGAACGGGCCTGCCCATTCCCCTGCCGCTATGACCTCGTCATCGGATGAAGTGAACAAGACCCATTGCTGTTTCGTGGAATTCAATTGTAGGGTTCGGACAACCTCATCCCGATTCTGCTCTGATGGGCTGAAAACACGCCAGTTATGATTCAACCCCTGCTGCCGTTCTAGCATACATTTTTCAATGGTCTCCAGTTCTGAACGACAGAGCGGGATCTCGCCCCATTTCTCCCATACTTCCTTCATAGGTCTTAGGGAGGCACCATTTGCATTTTCACGAAGAGATAAGCTTTCCTTGAGCCTTCCGCGCTCATGGACGATTACCCGAATGTCACGCATGCGCGCAAGTTCCAGAGCGATACGGGTGGATGACATCCGCCCGTTGAACAGGAAAAGGCAATCGGGCCGGAACTCGTCGAGAAGCCGGGAAAGCGCCATGGCGGCAATGGAACCACTGTAGAGGTAGCTACGGTAGGTGTGGATCATTTCGGGTAAGGACAAATCGAGATCACTCATCCGGAAATGGGAGTGAATCGATCCTTCAACCCACTCGCCGATCTTCCACTCGCCGTAAGTGGCGTGCGAAAACTCCGAGGGCCGCAGACGGTCTGCCCAGGATCGTCCTTGAAGGAAATCCTCCGGAGATAATTGAGCTCCAAGCCACTCGAACGGCATTTGCATCCGCTTAGCGAGGTCGGAAACAAATGTCTGACAGTCAGTACAGGATGACGAGGTTCTTGGGCGGGTAGCTGCCCAAAACATATCGCAATCCGAATAGATCCCATTACAAAGAACATACCGCACGGCGGCCGATCTGATTCTCAGTGCGTGAAGAATGGTTATCTCCCACAACCCGTGGAGTTCCCAATAGTTGTAAGGGGAGTAACACAGCACTCTGGGACTCTCGTTTGGAGGCCGTATCTGAGCTAACGTCGACATGGTACCAGTCTCTCCATTGGATCAGTGGATTTCATCTTCAAATCGAAAGCGCACATCCTCGGCCGATCTCCATGGACGTGCACATGTTTGGATTGCTCCCCGGGATCATGGTTGACGGATGGCTCTGTCATGATTCTCTTCACATTGCAGAGACTCCGAAAAAGCATATCCCTCTCCTGAAAGTATGAAAGGTCATTTTTCCTGGTAGGATGTATAGAAGTCCTTGTAGCAAAGCACTTCGCCGGTTCGGAGAGGCCTGCGAATCGTTTTCCCAGTAATGTAGTGGCGATCCTCCCCCAACACACCTTCCAAATTGAGGCTTGCTTTTTCGATGAACATGGTCGGTCTAAGCATTTCACCCATAGCCACCGGCCTAATGGCAAACAAACGTTCACGTACTTCCTGGGAACCCAGAATCTCCAGATACCGCTCGCGGATGAGATGTGGGGAATCCTTGTATATTGGGTTCGACAAAATCGCCGGAACAGCCTCTTGGGTCGCATCGCTTCTCAAGAGCATGACAAATATCCAAGACCAATACATATAGGATTCCTGACTGAGGGGTGTCGGCCTGCACTCGTTGAAAAGATCCTCCAATAGGCTTCTTGGCAGAATCTTGAGTTCATAAATGAAGATTCTGTTTGATTTAGGCAGTTGCCTAAGCAGATCAACACCTCTTGCCAGGCTTTCTTCAGTTTCAAACGGATTCCATACGATAATGTCGTAGGTTGGCACAATACCGAGTTCGACAACCTCCCATGCAAATTCAATGATCCTCTCATTCGAAACTCTGCGCCCCATTACCTTTCTCCGGGACTCTTCATCCACCGACTGGATGCCTACGGTTGTGGAAAACATCCCGGACTCTTTCAGGCGGACAAGCTGCTTGCGACTTGTGAAGCGGGCATCCGTGTAGCAGCAAAACGGCAGCGCCACATGTCTGTTATACAGGGCCATGAACTCATCAAACCATTTCCGGTGCCATGTGAAGATCGAATCCATAAACTGTACACTCTCGATCCCGAAATGGTCTTTAGCGTGAATCAACTCGGCAATAACGTTGTCGGGTTTGCGCATCACCACTTTGGGACTCCTGCCACCATGGAGTCGGTAGATATGGGGCCACTGAGAGGCCTGACAATAAGTACAGGAGGAAGGACATCCCTCCGAAGCGATAATGCCATAGGTTTTCGGATCATACTTTTCATGTAGCGGGAAAATCTTTCCATCTTCAATCAAGAATTTGTTTTCAAAATTCCAATCGGCAAACGGTCTCAAGTTCAAATCCACTTGATTATCAAGGAAAGCGATATGAAGCTTCCCGTCGACTAGGGTAGCTACATTCCTGCAGGAACTCGGATCTTCTTTTTCCACAAGATCCAACACAGCAGAATCTCCTCTGCCGATGCAAACATAATCGAACACTTCCAAGAATTTCTCCGGCTCAAGGCTGGGGCCATATCCGCCCGCAATATACCTGGTAGCTTTGGGAAGTACCTTCCGCAAAAGCATGATAATTACCCGACTGACTTCGATATGAACAGAGCGCGAACTAATGGCCACCACATCAGGCAGGAACTCCAGTGCTTTGTTTACCAAGAGATCGAGTTCCGTTGACCTTATGGGATTGACGTCCATCCCTGTACCATAGACTGCCGCACCCCGATCGGAACATATGAACTGGAAGCAAGAGCTTGCCTTATTGACGGACTCGACCTGAGTGCTTCTATCATCCTTAAGGTAGATGAGGCACGTTTCATGCCCAGCCCTCCGCAGAATGCCCGAAAGGATTTTGGTACTCAGGCAGACTTTGCCGTAGTAAGAAACTAGTAACACCCTTTTTCGGTTTGACATAATTTTTCCTTTTTTTCCGTATGGGTGCATAACGTTTTGTAGGTTCATACGTAAGAGACACACTCAGAATGCCACTGATGGCAAGCGCAATTCGGGAGTAGTTGCCTCCTAATGTATTCTTTATGTTGAAACCCGATGCCCGGTGGAATCAAGCTCGCAAACTCCCATCCATCTGCTTCCGCAAGCCACACAAAACATATTTGCTATCGTGCACAAGCAGGTAGCACTTTCTTCTCCGTGAGTTGCGGAAGCTGCCAAGTCCTACCTTCTGACACCTTCGATTCCAGAAGTTTGAATCTTCTGTACCGGGGCCACATCGACAAGCATATCTCCATAAAAACGGGTAAACCGACGAGACCGCCCTTCAGTAATCTAAGGTTGTGAACTCCGAATCAGGGAGTGGATGACAAACACCCAAGCGCCCTCACCTTCCCATAGCATTGAAGATAGTAATGGACATCTCCTGCCGTGCTCTTGGCGAATGGGTCCCTCTAGCGCACCCACCGAATCAACTCGAAAGCCTCGGCCGCCTCACAACCGGAACTGCTGCCTCGGTAACGGGCCAGGGCCTGGAGGGCCTCAGGGGATCTCGGGTGGGGAAACGCCCGCACTTCGCTCTCATAAACACGCATCGCCTGGATCTTCGCCGCAGTCGTGGTCGTGATGTTCACAAACACATTGGGCCTAAAGCCCCGGTGCAACCGGCCGAAAGCCCATTCTGTAGACGACGGTACCTCGAAGGCATGGATTTCTTTGACCGGCATTGCGATAACGGGACGGGTGGCCGTCAACACGGCACGAAAGGCAATCGCATGATCTACATTAAGGTCATCGCCGTGGTGAGTGAGAATAACCTCCGGCCTGAAGCGGGAGACCAGGTCCTCGACGATCTTGACAATGTCGAGGAGTGGGACGGTATCGAACCGATTGTCGGGAAGATTGTGAAGGGAAAGGTCCCGGACCCCGAGAAGTCTCGCCACTTCCCGGCTGCGTTCGTGGAGCGCTTCGACGGTGGCGGCGTCAGCGTCGTCTCTCGCCCGGTAGCGCGAGGTGATCCCCTCACCCAGGATGGCCACGTCGATGGCATGACCTTCTCGTGACAGCCGGGCGATGGTCCCGCCACAGCCGAGGACTTCGTCATCGGGGTGAGCCGCTACAACAAGCACGTTCATGATCTCCCCTCTTGTTCGCCGTCCGTTGCAATAGAAACTCCGCCCATGCCAGGTCCATAGGTTCATCCACATCCACCGCTTCCTCCGCTGCAACCGGAAATGCGACGGTTCGGGAACTAATGAAGGATCGCGTCTTGAAAAACTCAGAGATCTTTCCGATGGCGTGGCCCCCCTCATGTCGCAAGGAAGGTACCAGCCATTGGCGGGGGGTCTCATATTCCTCTGGGAACAAAGGACTCAGCAAACCGTTCTTCTCAACCAAGGCCCACTGGGGAGGATGATGGAGAGGTATGGTGCTGAGCAGGAAATGCGCCCCGCTCTCAAGGTAGACATTCCACGCCCGCTTGATGGTCGAGCCTTTACGAAGGGGAGAAGTCGGAAGAAGCATGTAAAGATCCGTATAGTCATGGCCTCGGGACGCCAAAGACTCGATCGCCCACAAGCACATCTCCTCAAGGCTCACATGATCCTCGGCCAACTCGGGAGGTCTTGTTAACGGCGCCCCCCCCCACGCTCGGGCAACTTCGAGGATCTCCGGATCTTCCGACGACACCCACACTCGATCGAAGAGCCCCGTTTCCAACGCTGCGTCAATGGTCCAAGTCAGCAGGGGTTTGCCCCCCAGAGGGACGATGTTCTTTCTGGGCAATCGTTTGGATCCCCCCCGGGCAGGGATGATACAGAGAGGGTTCCGCTCAAGAGAAGTCATCGTAAAACCTCCTTCTGTCCTGTCACGAGAATATCGAGGCTCCCAGGGCCACAATTGAACAACAAATCAGGAACCGCCATGAAAGGAGCGAAGCCTCCAAATAGCTGCGGGTATTGGGGATGGACATAGTCCTGGTATACGACACGAATTCCCGCTTGCCGAAACTTCTCCTCATCGAGGTAGTTGCGCCCCTGGGATCCGGAGAGGTACACCTTGGCTCCTACGGCTGTACAAAGGTTCAAAATGAGCTCCGAGCCCTTTCCCGGGGCACCGATCTCCGAAGCCCGGGCAAATCGGGCCTTGTCCAGTCCCAGCTGCTCACACAGAATCCGGGTGGAACGTAGATTGAGGGCGGTGAGTTCCGGCCAGGTTTTTTGCTGGTAGATCTCCCCCAGCGCCTGCTCGTACTCGCGGAAATAAGGTGCACGGGAATAGTTCATGGAGAGGGTCTTCCAGTGTTTCGCCTGCCAGGGCTGGTCGTTGTCGATGGTCACCTCCGGGATCATGGCGCGATATCCGGCTTTGACCGGCACCGTGAGCCATGTCGGACCCCGGCTGGTCTTGATCCGGTTCCGGTTTTCCCAATCTCTTGGCGTGTACTGGACCGTGTCCAGGTAGATGAAAAGGTCGCTCACGGCGATCCGGTGAAAATAGCCGAGCCACGGAAGATACCTGGGTTGACTGATGGTGACGATCATGGAAGGCCTCAATCCCTGAAAAGATAGACCGTAAAATCATTGGGCAGATAGTCGTGTCGGAGCACAACCCTGGGGGTGATCTCCAAGCAGGAAGAAAGCACCCTGGATGGGTCCGCATGGAACTCATGGGGATCGCGACGGGAAGCCCGAGCGCTCAGGCTGTTGAAGGCCACTCCGATGCGGCACAGGCCGAACATCCTGCGAACGGTTTCGACCAGGTACTGCATCGGACGGTCCCGCCTCAAGTAGAAGATCCCGCTCGCCATCACGTAGTCGAACCGGCAATGCTCATCCGGCTCCTCGAGGATGTCCCGAACCTCGAACGGCACCGAGGGAAAACGGCCTTTGGCTTCCGCAACCATTGCGGGGGTGAAGTCGTATCCCGTGTAGAAGACTCCGATGCCTTTTGATGACAAGTAGTCCCAAAGGTCCCCCAACCCACATCCGACATCCAACAGGCTGCAGCCGTCCAGGGGAGCGATGTCGCAAAGAACCCGGAAACGCAGTTCCTGAGTTCGCCGACTGCCCCAGTCCAACGACCGGGGGTTCCGGCCGTGCTTTTCCAGGAGCTCGGTGTAATAGTTCACGATGTTTCGGTCTTCTGCCTGTTCTTGGGGAGATTTCATCGGTTTTCCATCCGGTCTCCGGGATTGAGCCTCCCCGGCGGGTCGGCGGGTTCCCATTCGAATTTTCTGATCCAAACCGTCCCTGTGCCCGCGCAAACCACCGGACCCGTTGAATCGAGACTCAAAATCGATCCGGGTTCGCCGTGGACTCCCTCCTCGGACCGCACGGCCGCCGAAAGGATTCGGATCTTCCTGCCGTGACAAAAGGAAAAGGCCCCGGGGTACGGGGGAGCCACCGCACGAACCAGGTCTCGTATGCGTTCGGCTCGCTGCTCCCATTGGATCAGCCCATCCTCGGGAGTACGACGGGGAAAGACGGTCGCCCGCCGATGATCCTGAGGCCGCCTGGGGACCTTTCCTTTCCGAAAATGAGCAATCACCCGCCTAGTGATCTCGCCGTACAGGGGGTAGAGAATGCAAAGGGCGTCGCCAACATCCTGATTTTCGCTCAGGAAGAATGGAACCTGTTCAATGATGTCTCCGGTATCCATGCCTTCGTCCACAAAATGGACCGTGAGGCCCAGCTCCCGCTCACCATGGAGAATCGCCCAGTTGATCGGTGCCCTTCCCCGATAGGCGGGAAGCAGGCTGGGATGGAGGTTCACCACCCCCAGGGGGGCAACCGTGAGCACTCCCTGGGGCAACAGGTATCGGTAATCCGTGATCCACAGGAGATCGGGCCGACAGTCCCGAACGAACTCTTCGAGCCCGGGGTCCCGACCGTTTTTTCTCACCGCGTGCAGCCCCCTCCTCCGAGAGAAATCGTACACGGAAAGGTACCGTATCCCGTCTTCGGGATCGGGAGGATGAGCCACTACTCCAACCACCTCATCCTTTTGCAGCAAAGCTTCCAGGGCGCGAACGCCCACGGTGTGATTGCCCAGGAACACGATCCTCATGCATGCTTCTCCACAGTAACAACCAGGTGAAAGCGATGATCTGCATCGGGATCCCCGGCAACAAGCGAATGAATTGTCACGGAGCACCCTCGCCCCATCCACCAATCCGCGAGGTCTTTGGGGTGATGCCAATGGGCAGAGAGGTTACGCCTGATGATCTCCTCTTTCTCATCGGCAGAGAGATGAGAGCCACCCCGGACGCCATCCAGGTAAGGGATCAAGAACCGGTCCCGTCGCGCGGCGTCGAGGATGGAACCGAAAACCACTCGACCTCCAGGCCGCACTACCCGAACTGCTTCCCCGAACATCTCGATGGCCTCCTCGGGCGATACCAACTGAAGGACGCCGAAGGCGAGCATGCAATCGAAAGTGTCGTTGGCGGCACGGATGTCGGCCCCATGGCCGACCTCGACGGCAACATTGGGACAGTGCCTCAGGTTCTTGCGGGCCAACTCCGCTAGCTCCTCAACGGGCTCGATGGCCATCACGTGCCGACAACAAGCGCTTAGAACAATGTCCAGCAATCCGTTGCCACACCCCACATCGAGGAGTTCATGGCTGGCATCCAATCTCAGCAGCTCAACGACCTGCTTGACCACATATAAAAGCTCCACTGCATCGAATTGCTTGCCTCGCCCCGACTGCAGGATAGGATCCGCAGAGGCTGCCTTCTTTCGGTATTCTTCGATCCAAAACTCTTGAGGCATTCGAGCGCCCCCCTTCCTCCATTGCCGCGTTTGCCCGAAACATAGCCCGACTTGAATATCTGGAAACGGTCCGGGCACCTATACCCCCTACTAAATGTCCGCCCACCGAATGACTTCGCCTATGGCAACATCCTTCCGAAGGATTCTGCCTACCAGCAGGGGGAGACAACTGGGCGGAAGTCCCGTGCCCGGGCGACGGAACACCACGTCCTCTTCCCGGATCCTGTGCCCGCACGCCAGGTCCCCGGCGGCCACACAGGAGAGTCGGAAATCCCGGCGACTCTCGAGCTCCTTGGTCGTGAGGGCCAACCTCGAGGTGCCCAGGCACTTTTCTACGTCCCGCACCGCCCGGACCAGGCATCCAAATTCCTCCGGGTCCGACGAAAACGCGTGATCCGGACCGGGCAACGAACGATCCAGGGTAAAGTGCTTTTCCAGCCAGCATGCGCCTAAGACCACCGCCCCTATGGCCGCCGCCGTTCCGGACGTGTGATCGCTGAAGCCGACCAGACAGTCAAAAGCCGCAGCCAGGGCGGGAATCTTCCGCAAATGAGTGTCCTCGGGAGGCGTCGGGTACGAAGAAACACAGTGCAAAAGGATCAGACCGTCGTTTCCCGTTTTGCGAAAGACCCTCACCGCTTCCTCGATCTCGGCCAGGGTTGCCATTCCAGTGGACAATACCGTGGGCACCCCGCTTCGGCCCATGTGTTCGATTAGGTCGAGGTGGGTCAGGAAATCCGATCCGTTCTTGAGAACCTTCGTTCCGATTTCCACCAGGTCCCTCACCCCTGCCGGGCTGGTCGGGGTGCTGTGAAACACCACTCCCCGGCGGTCGCAGTGTTCCTTGAGCTCTTGAAGGGCTCTACGGTCCAGTTCGCAGCGTTTGAACATTTCGTACTGGGATTCCGTCACCCACCCCCCCCGGCTGGGATACCGATAGGTGAGGGAGCGATCGAGGATGAAATCTTCCGTCCGGTAGTTCTGGAACTTGACCCCGTCCGCCCCCGCGTCCGCCGCCGCATCGATCATCTTCCTGGCGAGATCCGGGGAGCCGTTGTGGTTGATGCCGATCTCGGCAACCAGGAAGCAGGGAGCGCGCTCCCCGATGAGGTGAGTTCCGATTCGAAGGCCCTTCATGTCACCCAATGCCCGTCTTTCACTTGTTCATGAGATCAAGAAGCGAATCCGCGGCGCGCTTTGCGCCAAGCCCGTCCACCCGCCGCCGGGCCTTGCGGGACATCTCCAACCGCACGTCCGGATTGTCGATCAACTCCCGGACCGTCTCCGCCAACCGGGCCGCCGTCCGCCCCGGCGTCCATTCTCCCAGGTTGCGGGCACAGCCGTGTTCCTCGAGGGCCCGGGCGATCATGGCCTGATCCTCGGACGTCACCAGAGTGATCATGGGGACACCCAAACAGCACAACTCCCAGCAGGTGGAGCCGCCCGCATTAACGGAAAGGTCCGCCCAGAGCATATGGGCGGCCATGTTCCTCACGTCCCGGAGGATGGAGACCTTGTGCATCGAGGAGCCGGCCGCATGCCGCAGCTCCGCGGGAACAGGGTCGCTCCCTCCCTGAATGCAGCGGATTTCGAGCGGAGAGGAAACCCCATCAAGGGCTCGGAGCACCTCGATGCTCAGCTCCCCCGTCCCTCCTCCTCCGAGGGTCAAGATCACGTGCGCGTCCCGCCGGGAGAACTCTCGAGAAAGGGCCTGCCGAGCGGCGTGAAATTCCGGTCTGAGAAGCGCGAATTCGGGACCCAGGAGCCGGACGCATTCGACGGTGGTGCGGTAGGGCAGTGCATCGGCTCCCAGGTTCTGGTTGAGAAGCCAACTGCATGCCGTCAACGTCCGGTCGGCCATGTCGTCCAGCACCGCGATGCGAAGGCCGAGGGAACGGAGTCCTTCCAGGTAATCCTCCCTTGCGGCGTAATGATCCACGAGGACCCAACCGGCCCCCTTTTCCCCGGCGGCCTCTGCGGTCCGGAGCCTGTCCCATTCGGGCAAGGCACCATTGATAAAATCGGGACCCGGGAGAGTCAGCACGTCGAACCCGAGCTCCCGAACTTTGCCCTGGGCCCCTCCTCCCAGCTCGCGCAGCAGGAAGAACACCTGCGCCCCTGCTTGGCGCAGGGATCGAGCCAGGGACAGGCATCGCACTACGTGTCCCATCCCGATGGACGAAGAGCCGTCGCAGCGAAAGAGAATCCTTGACAAACCCGCCTATCCTTTCTTGAAAAGCCAGGTTTCCAGGTTGTCGAAGCCGGTACTTTCCTTGGCCAAGGTGCCCCGCCGAACCAGCTCGAGATCCGGCAGCAGATCGAGGTAGCTCGCCCCAAAATCACACTTGTACAGGGCTCCCTTTTCGCCCCGATAGGGCACCTCGGTCAGGTGTTCGCTGAAGTATTCCCCGCACCAGATCCATCTCCTGCTGACCCGATGAATCTCGCGGATTGCGTCATCGAGGGACTCGGGCGGAATATGGATGAGTACTCCGCAGGTAAAAACCAGGTCGAAGGATTCGTCCGCGAAGGGAAGACGATAGGCCGTAGCCCTCAGAAGATTTGCATGGGGAAGCCGCCGCCGTGCCTCTTGAAGAGCGTACCCGTTGAGGTCGATTCCCGTCACGGCAAAGTGCCCGTCCGCAGCCAGCCGGGTCAGGTTTAGACCTATGTTGCAGCCGACCTCGAGGATGCGGCGCGCCTCGAGCTGTCTGCCCAGGGCATGGTGGAACGTTCCGGTACTCGGAGTGACTTGGGAGTTCCTTCGAGTGTACTCCCTGCCGAAATCCCCCGTCCACAAGACCTCGAGCCGTTTTGCTTCCGCTTGTTTCCGCATAGGCATTCCGTTCTCAAACATCGTCCCAGCCCAGGACCTGGTTGCAGGCAATCTCCCTGCGTGCCGTGCGCCCGACCACTAGGTCCGCAAATTCGGGAGCAATCCCGGTTCCGGGCCATTTGCAGGCAATCATGTCCCGCGTGATGACGGTACCCGCGGGGATGTCCCTGTCCGCGACCAGGCTGACATAGTAGTGTTCCTTGAGACGGGTATCTTCGCGTGAAGGCGTCAATTGGGGATGCCCCAGCATCTCCTCGACCCGTCGAATGCACGCCAGGTATTCCTTGAACTCATCCGGCTCCACGGCATGGATGTGGTGGTGTCCGAAATAGGACCGGGAAAGGCTCAGTCGTTTTTCGATCAGGTGAGCGCCCAGGGCCACGGCGGCGATATCGGGAGCCGTTTCCAGGCTGTCTGCCGAGTACCCCACGGGGCAACGGAATACCTGCTGGAGGTAAGGCACGCTGGGCAGGTTGACCTCACGGTCGATGGCGGCATGAGTGCAGTAAACCAGGATCACCTGGTCGTTGCCGCATTGGTCCAGCACCTGCATCGCCTTCGCCAGGTCGGCGAGGGTGGCGGGACCCAGGTCCAGTTGGACGGGTTTTCCCGTGCTCCCCACCTTTTCGATGAGGGGAAGGTAGGTGATGTCCCAGGAGCTGAGCTTATAGGCCGCCACATCGAGCCGTTCGGCCAGGTCCACGCCCTGGAGGTAATCCACCGTCGCGTAGAAGATGATTCCACGCTCCCGGCAATGGTCGCGGATCTTGAACCATTCCTCCTCGGTGAACATCAGCTTCTTGAACATCTCGTACATGTTCTCCACATGTCGCCCTCCGGCCCACTCGTATTCATACGTGACCGTGCGGTCGCTCATGAAATAGTCCGGACCGAGAATCATGAACTTGATTGCGTCCGCACCGGCCTCTGCGGCCGCGTCCACCAGCTTCAGGGCTGTGGGGAGATCCCCGTTGGAAGTGGTTCCGGCCTCAGCCACCACAAAGACGGGTTCCTCGGGACCGATTTGTCGCGGGCCGATCTTGACTTTTCTCATGGTTTTCTTCCCTCCGGTCACTGCTGCGCAGAAGGGTGGCGGTAACGATCCACAAGATCTCCGACCCTATCCACCACAGTCTCGACATCCCCGGGAGACATTGCCGGAAAGATCGGCAGGCTCAGGATCCGCTCGTACGATGTTTCCGCCACGGGGCACATCCCGGGCCCGGTGCCGAAACGTTGCCGATAGTATGGATGAAGGTGCACGGGAATGTAATGAACGTTCACCCCGATTCCCTGGGCTCGGAGAGCCGCAAAGATTTTGTTCCGGTCCGCGGACAACCTGTCCTGATCCAGCGCAACGACATACAGGTGATAGGCGTGAGAGACCTCGGGACGAACCAAAAGGGGCGTGATCTCGGGGATGAGGGAGAACCCTCTGTGATAGTGCCCGGCGAGGACCTGCCTCTGGAGAACGAAGCCGCGGAGTTTGCTCAACTGGCTGATTCCCAGGGCGCACTGGAAGTCCGTCAACCGATAATTGAAGCCCAAGTCCGTCATTTCATAGTACCAGGAACCGTTCTCAGACCGCCGGCGGGCATCGCCGGAGATGCCGTGGTTGCGGAAATTCCGCGCGCGGGTCGCCAGGGACGGATGGTTCGTAGTCAACATGCCTCCCTCTCCGGTGGTGATGTGCTTTACCGGGTGGAAGCTAAAGACGCTGATATCCGCCAAGGTGCCCACGGGGCGGCCCTTGTAGCCGCCACCGAGGGAATGGCATGCATCGGCGACCAGGGGAATTCCGTGGGAGCGTGCAATCTCGCCCAAAACATCATAGTCACAGGGCTGGCCGGCATAATCCACACAAAGAATGGCTTTGGTGCGCGGATTGATGCACGCATCCACCCGAGCCGGATCCAGGAGAAGGGTCCCGGGAGTGACGTCCGCAAACACGGGAGTTGCCCCCTGAAAGACCACACAATTGGCCGTGGCGGCGAAAGTCATGGGCGGGACGACGACTTCGTCCCCAGGCCCCACGCCCAGAGCATACATGGCACAGTGCAAGGCTGCGGTCCCGCTGTTCACCGCCACCGCGCATTCGGCTCCCACCGATTCGGCGAAGGTCGCTTCAAACTCCTCCACCTTGGGACCCGTGGTCAGCCAGTCGGACTTCAAAACCTCGATGACCTCCCGAATGTCGTCTTCGTCGACGGTTTGACGTCCATACGGTAAGAAAGGCAAGTCCCCCACGGCTTTCATGCTCCATGTCCCATGCCCGGTTTCGTTCCGCAGAGATGTTCAACGACTCGTTGCATTTCTTCCCTGCTCAGCCACCAGGAATTGCCGTCACTACTGTACCGAAAGCCCTCGGGACAGCATTTTCCCCCGTTGTGGTCCATGTAATGATGGAGTTCTCCGGCGCGATAGGTCGGGAGAATGACGTAGTAGCTCTCATATTCCAGGGTGTGGCGGGCGTCGTCCGGGGTAATCATGAATTCGTGAAGCTTTTCCCCAGGACGAATCCCCGTGATTTCCACTCGGCAGTCGGGAGCGATGGCTTCGGCCAAATCCATGACCTTCATGCTGGGAATCTTGGGAACAAACACTTCCCCTCCCTTCATACGCTGCAGGGAAGCCAGAACAAAGTCGACTCCCTGTTCCAGGGTCAACCAAAAGCGGGTCATGCGGGGGTCCGTAACCGGAAGGACCCCGCTCGTGCGCAGTTTCAAGAAGAGCGGGACCACGCTGCCCCGGCTTCCGATGACATTGCCGTAACGCACGATGCTGAATCGCGTGGAATGGTATCCGGAGTAACTGTTTGCCGCACTGAAGAGTTTGTCCGAGCATAGTTTCGTGGCCCCATAGAGGTTGACGGGGCTCACGGCCTTGTCCGTACTCAAGGCAATCACTTTCTGTACATTGTGATCGATGGCCGCATCGATCACGTTGGCCGCACCCAACACATTGGTCTTCACCGCTTCGATGGGGTTGTACTCGGCGGTAGGGACCTGCTTCAATGCAGCGGCATGAACCACAATGTCCACTCCGTCAAAGCTGCGATACAGGCGGTCCCGGTCCCGTACGTCCCCGATGAAGAAACGAAGGCTCTCGAATTGATCCCGAGGGAAACGTTCCCGCATTTCCGATTGTTTCAGCTCGTCTCGGCTGAAAATGATCAGTTTGCGGGGCTTATAGCGGGAAAGAACCGCTCGAGTGAATGCTTGGCCGAAGGAACCGGTCCCCCCCGTCACCAGGATGACTTTGTCGTTGAGCATATCTTCATTTCCTTCCGACCTGGTACAGTGCCCCCCGGGAAGTTCTGCCCGCTCCCTCCGTTCCCTTGCCCTCCGAGAACGGTGATGGAGGTCGTCTCCGGAACGACCCGGGGGTTCGATCCTCCAATCTCCAAAAACCCCAGAACCTGCCGCAACTTAGGGAGGCATACAGGCGACCTAAGCAAATAGCATGCCCCATCCCCACGGACCGCAGCGGCCCAAAGCCTTCAAAAGCCGGTAGTCTCACCCGGGATTTCTCCGCCAATTCCCAATCCCCGAATTCGAACCCCCTGGCTCAAGGCCGGTCCTCGATCCGCCTTTCGCGGGAAGAAGACGCCGAGAAACCGGGGCATCTTTGGAAGAAAACCGCAGAGGACATCGGTAACGGCGTCAGATCCGTGACGATCCCAAAAGATTTCCCCGGCCGTGGAGGAAAATCCCGGACTGTCGGTCCCGCAGTTCCTTGAAGTGCCTGTGGACATTGGGAATAGAAACCAGTCAACTTTCTGACCTGAGTCTCGAAGGGAAAGCTATGCGACCGCTGCCGGGACGGGGGGGGGGAAGAATCTCCCCGGCTTGACTCCGGAGCCGACCTCCTAGAGCGGGAGCGGAAAAATTCTCGGCAGGGAAATCCGAAGAGTTCTCGATTCCTCCCGGATCGTTAACGGATTCCGGGAGGGGACGTCCAGTCGTACCCGATGCCCGGGTCATCGTGGGAAATACGCCCTTCGTCTTCGGGATCGTAAACCTTGGAGGTGATGTAGAAAAGGTGGGAGGGCCCCTGGAGCACCTTGCATCCGTGGGCAACCCCCGGGGGAATTCGCAACACGTCGGCCGTCTGACCCTCTCCCATGCGGCATTCCATCAGCCTTTTATGGGTCGGGGAGTCGGGACGCAGGTCGTACAGAGCCACTTTGAGCACCCCCACGGCCACGTACCACCAGTCCACCTGCCGTCGGTGCACGTGCCACGCCTTGATCACCCCCTGGAACATGAGGGAATGGCTCCACTGGGCGAACCCCTCCCCAAAGAAATCGTCCGTAACCCGAATGATTTCCCGGAAAAAGCCTCGATCATCCAGGTGGGTCTTCAGCTCTTTGACGACCACTCCTTCAATCATTCACGGCTCCTGTCCGTTGGATGCGGAAGTTCTCGCGATCTCTTGAATGGAGAAACGAATGCAAGCGCCGGGGCATGGGGCGCAGATCAAGCCGTGGGAGTGTACAGCTCTTCCATCATGCGGGCAAGCCCGGTTTGCCAGGGCGGAAGTGCGATCCCGAAAGCATTGTTCGCTTTTTGACAGTCCAGAACGGCCCATGGGGGGCGGCGAGCAGCGGTGGGATAGTGGTCCGTGGGAACCGGCAAGATCCTGCCGACCACCAGGTGTTCCCGCCGATATCCCTCTTCCACAATGGCCCGGGCAAAGGCGTGTCTCGAGGTGAAGCCCCCTCCGCAAAGGTGGTAAGTACCCCATGGAACCCCTTTCGGGGATTCCAGGACCTTTCGCACCATGCTCACCAGCCCTTCGGCAAGGTCTTCGGTCCAGGTGGGACAGCCAAACTGGTCGTCCACCACGCGCAATTCCTTCCTTCGTCGGGCAAGGTGAAGGACGGATGTCACGAAGTTTTGCCCATGGGCGGCATACAACCATGCCGTACGAACCACGAGATGTTTCCCCGATCGGTCTCGAACCGCTTCCTCCCCTTCCCACTTGCTCCGCCCATAGACGCTCACGGGACGGGCAGGGTCCTCTTCCCTGTAGGGAACCCGACTTTGACCGTCAAAGACATAGTCCGTGGACAAATGAATCAGAGGGACGTTTTCCCTTCGGCACGCCTCCGCCACGTGGGCGGCCCCGTCCCGGTTGACCCGAAAAGCCGCACCGGGCTCCGCCTCCGCCCGATCCACGGCGGTGTAGGCGGCACAGTTGATCACCGCTCCCCAGGGTCGGCTCTCGACGCAGGCGGCCACACGGTCCCTGCGGGTGATGTCGCATTCCCCGGACCCCAGACCTAGGACGGGAATTCCCGAGTCCCGAAAACGTCGCAGAAGGTCTCGTCCCAACATACCCCCGCTACCCAGGACCAAGACCCGGGGATGCAGATCGGCAGACGGTTCCATGTCGTTCAGGAGATTTTCCTTCCTTCAAAAGCCCCCGGATTCTCCAAGCGGAGATCCACCGGCCTCGACCCTCTGTGATTTCCCCATCGGCCTCCGGGCACTTGATACGCGAACCCACCGGCGACATCCCGAAAGGGACCGGAGAAAGGGCCGACATCCGGCAGGGGGCGAACCCTTTCCGTGCCCCTATTCCTCCAAGATCCTCAACAGGTACCGGCCGTACCCGTTTTTCATGAGCGGTTCCGCAAGGCGCCTCAGTTGCCCGGCCCCGATGTAGCCCATGCGATACGCAACCTCTTCCACGCAGGCGACCTTCAGTCCCTGCCGCTTTTCGATGGTTTCGATAAAACAGCTTGCCTCGAGAAGCGATTCGTGGGTGCCCGTATCGAGCCAGGCGAACCCTCTGCCCAGGACTTGAACCTGCAGGCACCCCCGCCGCAGATATTCCCGGTTGATGTCCGTGATCTCGAGCTCGCCCCGGGCCGAGGGTTTCAAACCCGCGGCAATGTCGACCACCTGATTGTCGTAAAAGTAGAGGCCGGGGACGGCGTACCTTGACCTGGGCCTCTGGGGCTTCTCCTCGATGCTGACGGCCCGTCCCTCTTCATCGAATTCGATCACTCCATAGCGCTGGGGATCCACCACTCGATAGGCGAAGATAAGACCGCCCCGCTCCATCCGGACCGCTTTTCCCAGGAGCTCCCGGAAGCCGAACCCGTAGAACAGGTTGTCTCCCAAGATCAGGCAAACGGGATCCTTGCCGATAAAATCCCGCCCGATGAGGAATGCCTGGGCCAGTCCCCCGGGCTGCGGCTGCCGGGCATAGGAAAACCTCACCCCCCACTGATCCCCGTCTTCCAGGAGGATCTGAAACCGGGGGAGGTCCTCGGGAGTGGAAATGACGAGGATGTCCCGGATGCCCGCCAGCATGAGCACGGACAGGGGGTAGTAGATCATGGGCTTGTCGTAGATGGGGAGCAACTGCTTGCTCACGGCCTTGGTGATGGGATGGAGCCGCGTTCCCGCCCCTCCGGCCAGGATAATACCCTTCCAGCGGGAAGGGATCGATGAAGGATTCGTTGAAGCGTGGTTTTCCGAACTCAAGGCCTTCTCCCCCCGTTTTGGTCAGTGGAAACCGTAGTGGCGTTCGATCCACCGTCGATAGGCCCCGCTTTGAACGGATTTCACCCAGGGGCCGTTGGCCCGGTACCACAGGATGGTCTTTCTCAAACCGCTTTCAAAGGATTCTGACGGCGTCCATCCCAGTTCTTCCCGGATCTTGGAGCAATCCACGGCGTATCGCCGATCATGGCCCGGGCGATCCTTGACAAAAGCCATGAGGGACTCGTGCGGACGATGGGGTGACTCCGGGAACAGCTCGTCCATCAGTCGGCAAAGGGTGGTGACGGTGTCCAGGTTGGTCCGTTCGCATCTTCCCCCGATGTTGTAGGTATGTCCGACCCGTCCTCGTTCGAGCACCGTTCGCAGGGCGGCGCAATGATCTTCCACGTAGAGCCAGTCCCGAACGTTGAGGCCGTCCCCGTAGAGGGGCAGGGGTTTGCCCTGGAAGGCGTTCAGGATCGTCAGGGGAATGAGCTTCTCGGGGAATTGGCGGGGCCCGTAGTTGTTGGAGCAGTTGGTGATGAGGACGGGCAGTCCGTAGGTGCGATGGCAGGCCCGGACCAGGTGATCGGCGGCCGCCTTGGAAGCGGAATAGGGGCTGCTGGGATCATAGGGAGTCCCTTCATGGAAGGGAGGGTCCTGGGGACCCAGAGAGCCATAGACCTCGTCCGTGGAAACGTGAAGAAACCGGAAGCCTTCCCGGCGTTCCCCGTCCAGTCGCTCCCAGTAACGAAGCGTTTCATCGAGAAGGTTCCAGGTCCCCACCACGTTCGTCCCGATGAATACGCCGGGATCATGGATGCTGCGATCCACATGACTTTCCGCCGCAAAGTTCACAACGGCATCGGGTTGAAAGTCTCGAAAAATTCCGTTGGTCAGGTCCCGGTCCCCGAGATCCCCGCGAAAAAAGGTGTAGTCGGGATGATCGGCCAACGCCTCCAGGTTCAGCGGATTGCCCGCATAGGTCAGTTTGTCCAGGTTGACGCAACGTGCATGACCGCTCATGACGGACTGGAGAACAAAACTGCTTCCGATAAAACCGGATCCTCCGGTAACGAGAAAGGTGCGTTTGTGCGTTCCCACCATGCTTTACCCCGAACCCCCCGCTGCCAAACGGTTGGACGTAATCTGGGAGACCGTTTCCTGCTTCTTTCCGAGTGGAGTAGAGCATAATCCCCGAGGCCGTTTCAATCAAGTTTTCCGGTTCGGTCCCGAATTGCCCCCTTTGGGTGCCGGCTCGCAAAATGCATAAGGAGGTTTCGTCCGGGAATCCTTTCCGGGGTGGGGGTCCTGACTCTTTCCGGGAAGGAAGGTTCCCGTCGTCCACCCCTTGGCATTCATCCCACATACGGAATTGGCGGTATGAGGTCTTCTTTCTCATTTCGTCCCAGGAAAGACAGCGCCGTCATCGGTTTGACGGCTCGACGGATTTTGGCGCTCCTTTGCGTCGGCCTCGGGTTGTCGGGCTGTATGGGTGCTCTCCAGGCCACGTCTCCCCGACCGGTCCACTGTGAGCCGCCCCAGGTGCTGATGCAGACGGATTTTGCCCGCTACCGTCAATCCAGGCTGGGGATCCTTCTCTTCGAGGTCCCCCCGTACGCGTCGGAGGCGGCCCCGGAAGTGACGGACGCCTATTACCGGGAGCTGCTGAGCACCGGTTTGTTTCGAACCGTCAAAATTCTGCCCTACACGGTGAAAAACGATCAGGAAGCCCTCTGGTGGGCCCGATCCGAAGGTTGGGACCTGCTCATGCGCTCGGGCATTCAGTATCTTCTGGACGGCTCGGGGGCCCTGCCCACCCATATCGAGGTCCGCACCCGCATCCTGGATGTGCGAACGGGCCAGCCCATCTGGGAAGTTCTCCAGAAGGCCTATTCGGAACCGGGTGCCGATGTGGATCTCTTTTGGACCACCGTACCGGGAAAACCCGCCCAACGTTATCGCCTCCTTTCTTCCGCCCTGGGGGTGCAACTGGCCCAAATGCTGATCCCCCCGGAAGAGAAGACGACCCGCCCCATGCGTTCCAAGTAGATCGGATGGCAACACCCACTTTGCTCTAAAGGTTCTCCCCCGAGGTGCCGATGAAAGTGTAGGAGAAATGATAAGGGAGCACTATCTCTTTGGATCGAGGGGGATCCCCATGGAAGCCAAGATACAGGAAATCACGCCGACGGGGGCGGAACAGTGGTTGCGACAGGATGCCGCTCTCAAGGAAGCCTCCCTGATTCCGCCCGTAACCAAGGCGGAGAAACGAGGAGAGGCGAAGGTCTCCACCCAGGACAAGCAGGGCCGGGCCTCGGAGTCCTCGGGCATGGAAAAAGGCAAGGCCAAGGAACTGGTGGAGGAAGTGCAGTCCTATCTGGAGGATCTGAACATTCAGCTCAGCTTCGATCTGAGTGAGAAGACCGGAGAAGTGGTGGTGCGGGTGATTGATCGGGATACGGGCGAGGTGATCCGCCAGATCCCTCCCGAGAACCTGCTGGACCTCAGAGAAAAGCTGAAAGAATTGCGGGGGGTCTTGTTAGATGGTACAGTATGAGTGAGTTGGCGATGCCCGACACCCCGCTGCGAGGATGTGGTTTGAACTCGAGGATCAAAATCCTGATTGTCGATGACGATGATGTCTGTCGTGAGCTCCTGCGTGATGCCATTGAAGACGACGAGGTCGACGCCACTTTGGCTTCGGACGGAATGGACGCCCTGGAGAAGCTCCGAACCTCTTCCTTCGACATCCTCATCACCGATTTGAATATGCCGCGCATGGATGGGCTGACTCTGCTCACCCATGCCCGTCAGATCCATCCACATATTCTCACCATCATCATCACGGGGTACGGCAGCTTGGAATCCGCCATCGAGGCCATTCGCTTGGGGGCGTACGACTATGTCCAAAAGCCGTTCAAGATCGAGCGGATCACGATCATGACGCGCAACGCCGTAGAGAAGGTCAAGATCCTCAGGGAGAAGAACCAGCTCTTGAAGGACCTCGAAATTGTGTACCGGAAGCTCCACCTTCTCGAGGAGGAGTGCCACTCCACCACGGCTGGAACCCCGGCGCCGCAAAACGACCATCCGGCGGCGAATGCCTCCGTCTTGCTGTTTCCTCGCCACACCCTCCCCCTGAATCTCTTCGAGATCCATCGAGAGAGCCCCGCACAGGTGCTCTCCAAGCTCGAACGGCTCAAAGAGCTGCGAAGGGATCACGTCATCAGCGACGCCGAATTCACTCTGTTGAAGCGAGCCATCATCAACAACTTCGGATCCAAAGAAACATGAAAATCCTCATCGTGGAAGACGACGTAGTACTTAGCGAGCTCTTGCGTGAGTATCTCCAGCAGCTCGACCACGAGCGGGTCAGGGTCTGCTTCAACGGGCAAGAGGCCGAAGCCGCGGTGCAGGAAGAATCCTTCGACTGCGCCTTTGTGGACCTTCGCCTGCCCGACATGGACGGACTGCGGCTCCTGGATTCCATCAAGCGGGAAGACCCCAGCCTTCCCATTGTGATGATGAGCGGCTACCCGACCATGGGTTCCACCATAGAAGCCATGAGAAAAGGGGCGTCGGACTTTCTCACCAAACCTTTCACCCTCCAGGACATGGCCCTGGCACTGGAGAGGGTCACCAAGGAACGCAGGCTCCTGTTGGAAAACCTCAGCCTTCAGCTCGAGATCCAGGCCCGCAACCAGCTCGAACTGGTCAACAAGGAGCTCCAGGACAAGATCCATGAGCAGGGACAGCTCTTCGGCATCTCCCGGGAATTGGATGAAGTCCGCTCTAGTGAAGACCTTTACCCGCGCATCGTGGAGGTCGCTTCCCGTGTGACTTCGTCCAAACAGATCGGGTTCTTCATCATGCCCCCGGAGCAGAACAGCCTGATGCTCGTTTCGGAGCACGGCCTGGATAGGCTGCATGACGGAAGAAGGCTCGTCCAGGTGAGAGGGGAGCAGCTCAAAGAAGCGCTGAACCGGGAGAGCCCGGTCAGGATCAACCTTTCGGACCTTTTTGGCGGGACGGACTCCGAAACGTGGCTTCGAAATTCGAGCAGGCTCTCTTGCTGGCCCCTGCACATTCGAGGGGAGCTTTTCGGGTTCCTGGCGGCCGCCGCCAACGGCGAGGAAAAGGTGTTCAGCCAAACCGAAATCAAGCTCCTGGATTTCCTCGTAAAGAAGGCCGCCCTGACCATCGAGAACATGGCCCTCTATGAGAGCATGATCGGCAACTTCTACGGCATCCTCAAGTCCTTGGTCAACGCCCTGGAAGCCAAGGACCTATACACGGGAAAACATTCCGAAAGAGTCACCCGGTACGCCCTTCGCATCGCCCAAAGGCTGGGATGTTCCCCCGCCCAGATCGAGGCCCTGCAGACAGTGGGCTACCTCCACGACATCGGCAAGATCGGCATTGCCGACAGCATTCTCAACAAACCCACCGTCCTCACGTCCCAGGAATACGAGCTCGTGAAGAAGCACCCGGTCATCGGAGACTCCATCGTCTCGGAACTGGGCCTGAGCCCCGAGGAAAGGGGGATCATCCGTCATCATCACGAGCGATGGGACGGGACCGGCTACCCGGACGGCCTGGCCCGAGAGGAGATTCCTCATCTGGCGCGGATCGTCATGGTGGCCGACGCCTTCGATGCCATGACCTCCAAGCGAGCCTACCGGGACGCCATGTCCCCAAAGGACGCCCTGCAGGAGCTGCAAAGAAACAAGGGAAAGCAATTCGATGCAGACGTGGTGGATGCCTTCCGTGAAGCCGGTTCCGCCTGCGATGCGGAATGATCGGCCCCCATCCGCCAACTCCCTCCCACCCTCTCCGGAGATCCCATGAAATCCGAACCGACCACGGATGGCGATGCTCCTCTCCAAAAGCTCTTTGAACAGTCCCTGGAGGCCTTGTTCGAAAAAGATCGTTTGAGCCATCTGGGAAGACTGGTACGAGGGCTTATCCACAATGTGAACGGCCCGCTGCAGAACGTGTCCATGCTCGCGGAAATGCTCCTCAAGGGGCAGGACCAGCTGGACCGGATGGCCCCCACGAAACCTCTCGAAGCCCTCGGCGAATGGGAGAAAGCCCTGGTCAAGCAGAGGCAGCGCATGGAACGATTGTCCCAGCAGATCGCCAACCTCGCCGGGATCCTCAGGGACTTTATGGTCCTGCTCGAAATCGAACGAAACGAATCCGAGGTCGACCTGAGACTCCTTCTATGCAAACTCGTGCGGGTTCTTCAGTCGGACCTCTTTCTGAAACACGAAGTGGAGGTGGAGCTGAACCTCGCCGAAGAGCTCCCCCTGGTCCGGATCCTGGGGCGCGACCTGGTCCCCTCCCTCATGCACCTGTTCCACAACTGCCTGTGCGCCTTGAAACACGGTACCCGGAAACAACTGACGGTGGACTGCTTCCTTGAAGGAGACCTCATCAAGATTCTCTTCCGGGACACCGGGTGCGGGGTAGATCCTCGGAAGGTCCAAGGTCCTTATTTCGATCTGTTCTTCTCCGACTGGCCCCCCCCTTCCGCCGCCAACGAAAACGACGACAAGCATTTGGGATTCGGCCTTTTTTGTGTTCGCAGGCTCCTGGGTCCCTACGGCGTCTCCATCCGAATGGAACCGCAAGATCCGGGGACCCTGGTCGAGGTGTTGATTCCCGTTCAAGCCTGACCCTTCGCTCCGGAGATTCGCCGGGAACTAGGCTTCGAATAGCAGCTTTTGCCCAATTCCGGAAAAATTTTCCTCCTCCCTCTCTTCTCGAACCCTCGAACCCGACGGACTCCGTACCCATCTCCCAGCAAGAGCCATGCATGACGGAAAAGAACCATTTCGATCCGGTTTTGAATTCCAATGGTATATCGCATATTTAGATCCATGCTCTCTCTTTGTTCGGGGCCGACTCCTTCCCATCCGCCCCCCAAAAGAGGGACGGGAGAAAACCTGGCAGAGTTCTTGCTCCGTTCCGAATCAGCGGTTGCTCCGAATCGCTTCTCCCGGGGCGGGCGTGAAGCCCGCCCCATGGGATGGGGATGACCACCCCCGAGGGACACCTCCAGGGGGAGAAGACGCAAATGAGACCGAGGTGGTTGGAGGTCCTTTCATGAAAATCCTTGAGACCCAGCGAAACGAGAGCATGGAGAAAACCCGGGAAGCTTCCCGGCCCAGCCGGCCCGGTCCATCGGGGGCCTTTCAGGAGCTTCTCAACACGGAGGTGGGGGATGGTCCTCGAACCACTGATCCTTCCCCGCCCGGTGTATCGTTGACCGGCCTGGACTCCCTGAACGCCATGTCTCTTCTGACTCCCATTTCCGGGACCTGCCCCAAGGATCCGGCGGAGATCGCACTGTCCGTGGGCCGGAATCTCGATCGGTTGGCCCGGGAACTCGAGGGACCCGGATCGAGCGAGCCCAAGAGGACGGAAGCCTTGATCGAGTCTTTGCGCAGCGAAGCGGAGCGCCTCCGGGAGGAGACCCGGTCGCTGCCTGAAGACCATCCCTTGCGCAAAATCAGCGACGAGCTCAGCGTGACGGCCTACGTGGAATCCATCAAGTGGAACCGGGGAGATTACCTCTAACCGGGAAAAGAGGAAGAACCTTCGGATGGGGCCCCCCAGCAGGCCCCCCCCGCGGGGGAGTGCCCGCAGCGACCGCTTCAGGGTCGAGAATCGGCAGGGGGGCGGCGAACTTTCATGGGCTGCAATCCATCCGGGAACCCATATTGAACCCGGGAAACGAGCCCCGATGAACCGAGGACGACAGGGGGGCGGTCTGAAGCACAAAGGGACCGAGGTTCGGAGCCCCCACAGTGCCCGGGAACTCCCTTATGGGCAGAACCGGGTATCCGTTTTCGCAGTTTCTTTGCCGGGTGTGGAGTCGTGAATGACGGGGTGTGATCGTGAAACCTGTCGGTCCTTGAGCCGTTGGCCTGGAAGCTTTCCAGGGCTCTTGGGATGCTTTGCCCTAGTCTTCTTTTCCCTGGCGATCTTTTGGGCACCCCCCATCGAGGCTTCAGTGCAGGAAAGCTCAGACGGACTCCGGGCTCGTCCGGGCCCTTGGGCGCACTTTCCCCCGAGGACTTTTCTCCCACAGCGTGCGGAATTTACGGAGGACCCGAACGCGCGAACGTATCGAACCGCACCTGCGGACCCCAGCGTCCAGGACTTGAACGAAGAGGAGAGACAGAAAGAGGAAAAGGCCTGGATCATGCTCCAGAACATGGACCTGTATCCCCGGGAACGCCATCCCAGACCCCATCCCCCCGTCAACCCACCATCGCACGGACCTTCGGTCAATCGACCCTAGCCTCCCGACAGCCGCCTGCCTCGATAGGTGCCCATGGGCGCTGGGATCGAAGCTCCTCCGGTTTCGGGCGTTTCTTCTGATCCCGCCTTCCAGGGCCCCTTTTTGGTGTTGAACTTGCATCATTCCTCAAGTGAAGCCCCACGAATGCCGATTAATGGGTCGGATCCGGCCGCATGCTTCATGGGCCGGGGCGCGCGGTATCTGCGTGCCGACCCTACCCGAGGCGTCAACCTGGAACCGGAGCAGAACGAAGAGAGCAACATGAATTTGACGGATGAGCTCTTTCAGCGATACAGCGATCTGGTGTATCAAGAATGCGGCATCAATCTCCATGAAGGGAAAAAAGCCCTTCTCCAGGCAAGATTGAACAAGAGACTCCGCGCAACCGGTTTTGCATCCTATGAGCAGTACTACGAACACATCACCTCCCCGGGGAATTCCGGGGAGTTTATCCATTTCCTGGATTCCATCTCCACGAACCTGACCTATTTTTTTCGCGAATCCCAACACTTCGACTTTCTGAACAAGAGACTTCCCGAACTGCTTGAAACCAAGATAAAAGAGAAGAACCCGAAGCTGCGAATCTGGAGCGCGGGCTGCTCCACGGGCGAAGAGCCTTACAGCATCGCCATGTGCGTGATTCCCCACCTGGAGGGATTGCCGCGCATCGATTTTCGAATCCTGGCCACGGACATTTCCACCCATGCGCTGAATACGGCCATGAGGGGGATTTATTCCGAAGAAAAGGCCGGAAAAGTCCCCGAGGCTTTTCGCTCTCAGCACTTCCGGACCCTAAAGAACCACAACGGAAGGCGGGAATTCGAGGTCGCCTCGGCCCTCCGCGATCGGATTACCTTCGGGCGTTTGAATCTCAAGGATCCTTTCCCTTTCAAGGGTCTTTTCGATTTCATTTTTTGCCGAAACGTCATGATCTACTTCGACAAGAAGACCCAGGAGATGATTGTTCATAAGCTGGCCCGGTACTTGAGCCCCGGGGGATACCTCCTCGTGGGGCACTCCGAGAGTTTGATGGGCTTGTCGCATTCCCTCCGATACGTGTGCCCGGCAGTGTACAGAAAGTAGGACTTCGACCTGAGAAAAGGCAGAGACGGTAAAGATGAGAAGGGTCGTTGGCGTCGCGGACATGGCGGTCAGTAACAATCCTGCCGAGAACCTGGTAACCTACTCCCTCGGCTCTTGCATTGCGGTGGTCCTGTACGACGCTACGGTCACCGTGGG
>Ga0116192_1000461_pt1 | contig 31150 bp, 59 predicted proteins | sample AD_UKC113_MetaG_FD_89876 | JGI IMG/M metagenome (GOLD analysis project Ga0116192, IMG submission 89876) | Active sludge microbial communities of municipal wastewater-treating anaerobic digesters from Hong Kong - AD_UKC113_MetaG | ecosystem: Engineered > Bioreactor > Anaerobic > Digestate...
AATTACAGCAGGAAAGGTAGACATATCAGAAGGGATAACTTTCGCAACAGTTCAGACTATGACAAACCTTAATCTTGCGGATTATAAGTATGTATGGGATACAATAATCGTTGATGAGTGCCATCGAGCTTTTTCAACTCCTGCTAAATTAACTCTATTCTCAAAAGTCATTAACAGTCTAGCTGCTTCACGGAAATACGGATTAAGTGCAACAGTACATAGAGGGGATGGACTTATAAAAAGTACATTTTCACTGTTAGGAAATGTTGCTCATGTTGTAACTAAAGAAGCAGTTGCAGACAAAACCATTGGAATTACTATTCAAGAGATAAAGACAGGAATTAAAATAGATGATTCTTGTTTGAATACAGACGGAACTATAATTTATTCTGAATTAATTGGATATCTCGCAGGAAATGACAGGAGAACACAGACAATTGTCTCTAAAATCCTTGAGAACAAAGATCACAGCAATCTAGTTCTATCAGACCGTTTAAACCACCTGCGAGACATCATACAAGGTCTTAAAGCGGCTGGAATACAAGAAGACCAGATAAGGATGATAGATGGAAAAATGACTTCTAAAAAAGCGAGAGAAGAACGTAAGAACGCACTAGAAGATATGAGGACAGGAAAAGCTAAATTTTTATTTGTCACGTATCAACTCGCTAAAGAAGGGCTTGATATCCCATGCCTCGACAGGCTTTATCTCACGTTACCTCATAAAGATTTTGCAGTTGTAACTCAGAGTATAGGAAGAATCGAGCGTACATATGAAGGGAAAGACTCGGCTATATGTTACGATTTCGTAGATGATATAGGATTCTGTATAGGCGGGTGGAAAGAGAGAAGAAAGTTTTACAACAAGAAAGGCTGTCAAATCCTGAAAGGTGTTGAGGTAGAGATGCAGAAGCAGAAATCTTTAATGTGTTTATGAGGTGAGAAAAATGAAGAAAATATACATTCTATCAGAAGGAAGTTATTCAGATTTCCACATTGTAGGAGTAGCCGAAGACAAAGAAACTGCTGAAATGTTATCTGAAAAATGGGGTTGCGATTACAACGAATACAAACTCAATTCGTTAGAAGACGCGAAATTAATTCAGAATAAAACTTTATATGAAGTTACGATGTGGAAAAACGGAAATTCCGAAGTGAAAAAAGATGATTATCAAGACAGGGATGCAAACGAACCAGATTTCTATTTTTGGGGTGGCATGGATGCAGGAGTAGAAGTAATAGTTGAGATAGAATGTTGGGCTGACTCTCCTGAACATGCTGTGAAAATCGCAAATGAAAAAAGAGCTTATTTGATTGCAACAGGAGAATGGGGATTAGAAGAAAGTCGTCTCAAAAAAGTGCAGAACGAACATATTGAATTGCAGAGGAAGCGATATAAGACAAGGATAGTACATTTAAACGCTGATGAAAGTTGCAGCCATAGATCACTGTTAGCGTCTAAGCCTATATTGAACGAAGCGTTTTATTATCAGGGCAATGAACTCTACAAAATTTACAGATGTCAGTTTTGTTATGAGATTGTGAGAGAGGAGAAAGTCGATGAGTTCAGGCAATTTTCATGAAGGCTTTAACCTAGCAATTCTCTCAATTTCTTTTTTTGCTCTTTTAAGTGTCGGATTCGTTCTCGGCGCGGCATTTTTCTTCTTTGTGGAATGTGTTCTTTTTTGGGTACATGGGTACTTCCACACGATGTATGTTAATCCAGATAGCGATACAAATTCTAATGCATCTAAGAGGATGGGCAAGCTAGGGAAATTAATTGATTTGATATTTCCGCACAGAGGACTACTCCACAATCCGCTTTTTTGGGTTATTCTTTACTTCCTGATTGGATACGAGATTTATCTTGAGTATGGTTATGTGATGTGGTGGTGTCTCGGCGGTATTGAAATGATCCTCTCTCATTTGATTGTAGATAAAATAAGTACAGGCAAGAAGAGATTTTTAAGGAAAGTCAAGAAAGCTCTGAATCCTGTTACGTGGATTAAGAAATGTAATCCATTTTGATTTTAGTTTTTTTTGTCAGCTTATCGCCAAAAACTATTTATAGTATTGGCGATATAGTAAGTAATAGACGAAGCAAAACGGGACTAACACACAAAAAGAGGAGAAAAGATAACAATGACTGAAAATGTTGAAAACACTGACTTTGCACTGACCAACAAGAACACCGAAGAATGGACTGAAAGCCAATTTTGGGAATCAGATCCAATGCAGGATAACCAGAGCCTTTGTGATATTATTCTGTGGGTAAATTGGGAGAAGAAGACGGTTACCGTCGAAACTATGATGAATGATAACAGTATTCCAGGTGAACTTTATCACGGACTCGCTTCAATTTTTAATCTGCCTCTCAACACTAACTTCTCAAGATTCCCGCAGTTCTACAAAGATTACGTTCAGCCGAAACTTCAGAATCTCGGAGAAACCTTTGAATCCAATTGGAACGGATCAAATTGGATTGGATCACTTGACCGTGAACAGGAAATGAAACTTGATGAATATATTAAAGAAAACGTTCCTGAACACGATCTCTACTACTTCTTTGATATAAGAGACACTTTCCAGCAGTATTCGGAAATCATTGATATGCTGAAACCAGAGATTGATTTCATGACTGCTGACCTTGACGATGATGCTACTCTCGCAAAGATCATAGATGCGCTTGACAATGGAGATGTAATTCTAGTAGATCACAACGAAGAGGATTACAGGCACGAACTCAAGATGATGCAGGAAACCCTTAGAGAGGAAGAATAATTCCTCTCGTTTTAGGAGATGATTTTCATAATCAAAGTAACTTTTGACAATATCAAAACATGTACCGTTCTCTCGCCTTCAGAGATCACGCCAACAAAACAAAAAGAAGGGAGAATTAAAGCCGGAAAAGTGATTAATAATTTTCAGCCTGGAAATCAGATAGATGTTCTTTTGGTTAAAGACCTCCCTACCGTGACTTGCGATACATTCATTGAATTTAATGAAAACGATATCAAGGAACGCAAGACGTTCTATCAAGATGACATCGAAGGAAGCAAAACAGAAGAAAAAAGACTGAATGTAAAAACTCAATTTTTCAAGAACATGGAGAAAACTGATACAATTTACTTGATTCTCCATTGATCGCCAAAAAGTATAAATAGAATTGGCGATATTACTATATTGTACTAAGGCAAAAAAGCCCTAAGACAAAAAGAGGAGGAAGAAAAAATGAGATTTACTGATGCAGTAACCGGAAAGTCGGTTGAAACAGTTGTTGAAACTGATGATAGGAATATGAATGTTGTTGTACTGTACGTTAATGGAGAATTCGTTGACGATGAATTTGTTAGCGTTGGAAATGCCACCTGCGATATGGAGAATGTTGCAGAGGTAGAAGGGGTATTGTTTGAAAGGAATGGAGTTACGTTGTGAGGCTTAACCATGTTTGATGAAGATTCCATTTTCAGAAGCGGAGAAATCAGAGAATTAAACAGAGACGCAAAAAGGAGAAGAGAGGAAAGGCAGAAGGAGTATGATTAAGAATGACATTGACCCCGAAACAGTTCTCTATAATCTCAGAACAGCTTAACGAAGAAAATGCTTCTGAGTTTGTCGAAACACTAATTATCCAATATGCAACAGATGTAGCAAGAACATCTAAACTCCTATCGCTTATCCCGAAAATCACAGAGAATCAACTTAAAATTGCAAAAAATGAAGTTATTGAATATTCATATGCTACAAATCTCCTCTTGGGAGCATGCGATACAGTTAAAAAACAAGATATAGATTTCCCAACGCTTCTACATGTTTCAAAAGTTTATTTTCCACAGGGAAATTGTAATAACGCCAGCCCAGCTGGAAAAAAGTTCTTTCGGCGATTTACTGACGCAATTAAAAATAAAAATGGATTCGATTATGAATCAAAAGAGGATTGGGATTGGATTTGCAAGGTCGCGAACTGTGAAGAATGGATGTTGTCAGTAATTAGACAGAACATCGAGGGGATTAACAGTGCCTGAAGATGATAAAGCAAGATCAGAAGAAATCATAATGAGACAAATCAGATCTCAGCAAGAATCTATTTATCTAGGGGAGGGCGGAGGCACAGCGGGAAGACCTCGCCCTTCAGGGCGGGGATGAAAGCGGAGCCTCGCACATTAGTAAACTATAGCTTTTCTAATACTTAATTCCCTTTTGGTTGTACTGATTTTTAGCTAACCAAACGTAAGTTTTAAATACTTATAGGTTGTATAGTAGAGTAGACAACCAAATAAGAAAAACAGCTAAAAGATACAACAAAACAAGGAGAAACCAACATGGGTTTAGATACCATATATAAACAGATAAATAACGCAATTAGTAAAGAAGAATTCTCAAAAAGGGTTACAGATAAGGTTAAAGAATTTAATGGTCTTTGTGACGAAACTATGGCAGCAACGTTAGTTGCAAATGAACTTGGATACTCGGATAATGAGAACTCTGGATTGGTTTGCCCGATGATGGAATATAGATATCATACAGGTGGTTATACGTCATATTGTCTCAAAGAAAAATGTGCATGGTGGAATAGGGGAGCTGATGAGTGTTATATAGTCTCTCTATCCGAAGGCATCTGGTCAATTGTTGGAACTATGAGAGGTGAGAAATGATGTCTGAATATAGGGTGTCTGAGTGGGTTCGTTTTGAACTCACAAAACTCTCAGAACAAAACTTTCCTCATGAAGTGCAGGAATATATCAAAGAAGTCATAGATAGAGCCGTTCACGAATTGAGGTATTAAAATGTCAATATATGAACTTGACAAGGGTAGACATTCAGTCTATACCCTTCACTATCATTTAATTTTGGTAGTGAAGTACAGGCGAAAAGCCCTCTATAATGAGATAATCAGAGAGCGACTAAAAGAAATAATCTATGATCTTGAAAGGAAATGGAAAAATGACCCTAAAATGAAAATAGAAATAGTGGCTCAAGAACCTGGTGACGATCATCACCATATATTGTTTAAAGCCACTCCTCAAACTGATTTAGTCAAGGTTATAAACAGTATCAAGGGAGTAACAGCAAGATACCTCAGACAAGAGTTTCCAGATACAAGAAAATTCCTTTGGGGAGATGCTTTCTGGACTCCCTCATACTTCCTTGCTACAACAGGACAAGTAAGCTTAGATGTCCTAAAAGCCTATGTCGAGAGCCAAGAATCTAAAATACCGGAACAACCGTAAAAATGGGAATCCCCTTCCGTCTTTTTAAACCGTTAACTATTTATCCCTTCCTAGTGTATAAGGGATTATGTTAACTGACGATTATATTGCAGGGTTTTTTGATGGCGAGGGATGTATCAGATACAATACACATAATGATAAACGAGGGTTTAGCTATGTGGAATTGGTAGTTCATATCACTTCCACAGATAAAACAGTATTAGACAGTATACAAAATCATTTAAAATGTGGAAAAATATACGAAACCGGTAATCATAAAAACGGTTGGAAACATTGCTACCGTTTAAGTTTTACAAAAAAATCAGAAATGCTAATTGTATTAAATAAATTATATCCATATTCAATAATAAAAAAAGAAGAGTTTGAAAAAGCTATAAAGTTTTTAGAAAGTAAATAACTTACCTCCATAATATTTTTTCAGGGAGGGGAGAAAGTCATTTTTTTCAATATATCCAACGCAAAGTTTAAATATATTGCGTGAGTATAGAGTAATTGTCCTAAGATAAAATGGACTAACACAGGAGAAGGAGATAATAAAAGTGGAAGATTGCGGTGAAAAGTTTGTAATAACAAGAAATGGAAAGATTTGTAACTGTGGACTATTTGAGTCTTTCACAGAAGCTTACGAGTATATCAAGGATTCGATTTTTAGAGATTGTATAGAATCATTTACCATTGTGACATTTAGACAGTACGTGGATGAAGTAGAATTTTAAGGTGAATAACAATGTCAGATCAAGATACCGAAACACCTATTGAATGCTTATTCAGAAGACTGAAATATCATTCTCAAATTGTAGAGAATTGCAAGCAAGGATCAGAAGTGTATAAGCTACATAAAGAGAAAGAGAAGCAATATTCATTAGCAATAGGGTTACTCAGAGGCGAACTTACTATAGATAAAATCATAGAGAATGAGGGATAAGATGCCACCCTGGAAAACATACTTTAGATCATGTTCAACCTGCAAATATTGGAATAGATATCTTGCTAACAGAAACGGAATATGTGATGTAGACGTATTCCCCGATGCATCTATGGAATATGATACATGCGACAAGTACAAGCCAATTAAGAAATATGGCATTTTGGAGCTACAGAAATGAGCAAATCCGCAAGACCTTCAAAAACGGTAAAATGGGAGATCAATTCTCCTATCACAATCCATGTTCAAAAAAATGATATTGTAGAATACGCCACCGTGAACCACAGAGGAAGTACAATTTATAGATCCAAATTACCAAACTATAAGGCAACTGTAATTGTAGGAAAAATCGAAGGAACTGAAATTAAAGTAATTCCAGAAGATCAAGTATTTTCTTGTGAATTTGGACCAGCAGGACATTTATCAGATTTACCTCACGACCTGAAAGACAAAGTTGTAACTATCATAGAGATAAATGCAAAGCTAGCCTAACGCAAAGTTTAAATAGTTTGCGTGTGTATAGAGTATTGTCAAAGGATTACCTGAGACAAAAAGAGGAGGAAACAAATCATGGAAAAAGCAGAAGCAGGAAACGAAGAAGCTATTGACCTTCTCGATGATGTGACCTATGAGGATTTCAAGGGTTTCAGCATGGATATCATTTATAGATTCTCGAAGGTTACTGATGTCTATATGACTGAGTATTTTTCTAGGGAAGAATTGCTTGAGGAGGCGTATATTACTCAGGAAGAATATGACGAAGGAGAATTTGCAGGGATTCACGCGGAGGAGATCTAAAATGCCATTAAACCAAAAACAGATTTCAATAATCTCAGAACAGCTTAAAGAAGAAAACGCATCTGAATTTGTAGAAACTCTCGTACTTCAGTACGCAAGTGACGTTGACAGAACATCTCATTTGTTGTCTCTGATTCCAAAAATCTCAGAAAAACAGCTTAAAATTACAAAAAAAGAAGTGATTGAACAGTCATTGGCTACAAGCCTCTTGATCGGAACTATAAATAAAAAACAGAATATTGATTTTGCAACATTGATGTATGTATCAAAAGCCCGCTTCCCAGAAGGGAATTGTAATGGCGGGAGTCCGGCAGATAAGATGTTTTTTGAGAAATTCATCGAAGTCATAAAAACTAAAAAAGGATTTGATTATGAATCTGAAGCAGATTGGGATTGGATTTGCAAGGTCGCAAATTGTGAAACGTGGATGAGATCTGTAATTAGACAGAACATCGAGGACAGTGCCTGAAGATGATAAAGCAAGATCAGAAGAAATCATAATGAGACAAATCAGATCTCAGCAAGAATCTATTTGGATTCTGCAAAAATTAATCAAGTAAATAGAATTAAAAGGAGAGGAAACCACCATGCAAAAGCGCACCACGAACCAAAAAGAATACAATGAATATGTATTTTTTCAAATGTTTGGAAAACAAGGATTTGGTAATTACATCCCATCAAATATGTACCGCCTAATCTACGAAAACCGACAACTAATAAAATATCTATCAGATCTTATCCCAAGTAGCCGCGCAGAACTAGCTGAAGCCAAAATCAAATACAATATATATATAAATCTTCAAAAAACCCTTGCAAAGCATTTGCCTTTCAGAGAAACTATGAAAGTTGGGCATGGCCCCATATTCGATGAAGTGCAGGTCTTGAAGAGAGAAAAGAGTACTAGAGTACGAGAATATAAAGAGTGTATAAACTATCTTACTAGGTTTATACCATATAAAGAATATAAGGAAGCTAAAAAAGTTTATGCTAGATATCTAGAACTTCAGGATCAGTTAAATGATATTTTTGGTTATGATTGTATTATTAAACTTGAAATAGATCCAAGAAGCGGAGAGAATGAATATGAGAGACGCATGAATAGGCTCAGGATTCTCACTCTCTTGGAATGTGATTCATGTAATATTTGCGGTTTTCCTCTTCAGAAAATGCTCGATGTTCATCATATAGTGCCTCGGTATCTAGGAGGAACAAATGCAATAGACAACTTTACAGGGGTCTGTTGCAACTGTCATAGGACGGTTCACAGGGCAATTGCAGAAAGAAAGCTCTCTTATGAAGTAAAAGAATACTACGGAATTGAACCGGAGATGTTACAGAGGCTTGAGAATATTGTCAGTAAAGGAATAAAAGAGACAGGAATAAGAGCGACAGCTTGAGGACGATAAAATGACTGTCTCACTTTCCTACTTCATGGATTTAACGCCATTGCCAGAAAAACAGCAATACTTTAAGGCAGTCACAGAGCAGGTAAGATATTTAGATTCCGTAATCCTTACCCTGAATAAAGGTACTGAAAAAATAAAAGAAGATCTTGAAAGTCCTTCATTCGGAATTCATACTAACCATCTTTCTGAAGAATTAATAAATATAAAAGAGGAAGTCATTACAGGTTGTATTGATTCAGTAAAGAAAGAGTTTCCTTCTGTTTATTTTAACAATAACCTGCTAACAAAATCAGGAATGTTAATGAAGCCTTTCGATGCAAGGAGCTTCATAAACTATATGAAAAAGCAATATTCAGATGTTGATTTTCTCACTCTCTCACAATGGCAGTATGCTATCATAGATGAGATGGCATCACCTAGAATAAATAACGGCGATTATCTTGATTGGAAACTGAGAACTGCTGAACATATCAAGGACATTGATTCAGCCGGAATTGAGTTATATTTTCGAGGAAGGCATTTCACAGATGATGAGCTTCTTAACATCATTGTAAAATTCTCAAAGTTTGTTTTCGGGGATTATACGACAATCCCTGAGATTGAGGGTTTTCCAATGCTTCTGAAAGAAATGGAAGCTGGGAAAGCTTACAAGACTGAAGAATTGAAGTCTCTTAAATTTTACAACGGTGATAAGCATAAATTAAAGCTCGGATTTAAAAATGCAAGCGAGCGAAACTTATTCAAAGAAATGTTGTTCACTCCTGCTTGGGAACTCTTAAACCGAGAAGAACCTGAAGCACCTGAGTTAAAGGATGCCTGTGATATCTGCCTTTATAAAGAAGTCTCTTGTATGGATTGTAATGATTACGATCATTGGGTAGGGAGTTGTTCTTACTGTCAGAAAAATCATGTTTATCCTCACTACAGAACAGGCGAATGCGATAATTGCAAAACAGGAAGAAGGGATGAGTTTGTACCCATCTCAGCAGTACAGAAACTTCCAGGTTTGATGCAAGAGGACGGATATTATAGGCATGTATGGAAGGCTAGGAAATTTCGCAAGAATCCGATCTTAAAGGTTCACTGTTGGGGATGGGGCGTAAAGGGAGCATATTATAAACATTACACTAAAATCAGTTATCCGATAAGAACATGTATTTCCTGCCACAACTGTATAACAGAAAAGCAGGAAGAAGACATTAATCAGATTTGTAAGGCTGAGAGAAGTTTATTACATCAGGATATAATTTATATTTTTAATTATAAAAACTGAAAAGAGGCGAGAACCACATTGCACCACACAATTAAACAATTTCAACCTCATGCAAAAAAGATCAACGAAGCGGGAGGTAAACTCTACATTGTCGGAGGCGCAGTAAGACGCTTCATTTCCTGCGAAACTCCACATGACGTGGATTTCTGCGTTACCGGAATTTCAGTAGACTCTTTCAGAGCAATGTTTCCCGAAGCTCGACAGCAAGGAAAACAGTTTCCTGTTTTTGTAATAGAAAACTGTGAATTTGCTATGGCCAGAACAGAAAGAAAAAGCGGAAGCGGATACAATGGCTTTGAATTCAATGCTGATCCTTTAGTATCCATAGAAGATGATCTTCTGAGGAGAGATTCAACAATAAATTCAATGGCTATAGACGTACTCACAGGAGAAATTATAGATCCTTATAACGGACTATCAGATTTTAATGAAAAGATACTGAGACCTACTTCAGAAGCATTTAAGGAAGATCCTGTAAGATGTCTTAGGGCCGCAAGGATTAACGCTGAATATCCAGAGTTCAGGATGAATGGGTTACTCCTTCACATGATGCATCAGCTAAAATCTGAGATGAAATTGATTACACCTGATCACAGGCTTTCAGAATTGAGAAAGGTTTTTGCTTCTGAGAAACCATCAAAGTATTTCAAGAGGTTGGAGCAAGCTAGGATTCTCGATGAAGTATTTCCTGAAGTCCACGCACTTATAGGCGTTCCTCAAGCACATCATACAGATGGTGATGCTTTCGATCATACAATGAGAGTTCTTGATGAGTGCAGGAAACTTACTAATGATCCTGTAATATTATACGCGGCTCTTTCTCATGATTTTGGGAAAGCAACTACTTCAGAAGAAGATCTTCCAGCACACCACGATCATGAAACACGAAGTGTAGAAATAATTGAGAAAATTACATGGGTTCCTAAAGAGTGGACATCTTACGCGAAGGCCGCAGCGTATGACCATATGAGAGGTCACAGATTTGCAGAGATGAAGAGAGGTAATAAAGTTGCCTTACTTGAGAGAATACACAAGTCTAGCAGGGGCTTAGATGGCTTTTGCAAGGTTTTGTTAGCTGACAAGCCTACGCCTGAAACAATGAAGACCATTGCATTAATGCAGACTACTTATGCGAAGGTGTATTCTCTGACAGGCGATGATTTACCAGAAGGCACTCCAAAGGGAGAAGAGTTTGGAAAAATATTACATCAGATGAGGGCTGAATTAATATGAAATTTGAAGAGTTAATGGATTTCTCGAATAATAATATGTACTTTCTTATAGTACTTGCAAGACCTAAAAATAACAAAGAGATTACAAAGGCTTCAAGAGTATTCATTCGTGAGCCTGTTAGGAGTTTAGAATCGTTTCCTGACAAACTAGATAAGTGCAGAACAGAAGCGAAGCGCATAGGACTTAAAATGTATATCTATGTGAGTGTCAACGCGAGAAATACTGTAAATGGTTATGAGAATTTCAAGAAAGTAATTACTGAGTACGAATGTCAGGCTTTACATGGTAAGGAAGATTTCAAAGACCCGCTTACAAGAATTGATAAGATGTGGTACTCTTCGTTGATGAAACCTAATGCAAGAGCTACGAAATACTTCTTGATTGATATTGATACAAAGGATGAGAATATCTTGCAGGAAGTAAGAAATATCGTCCATGGATGGAAAGTTAAGGAACATACTGCAAAGATACTCATTGAGCAGGAAACAAGGAACGGATATCATTTTGTATGTACTCCGTTTGATGTTCGTATCTTGAAAGATGTTGAGAATGTAGAAGTTAAGACTGATGGACTCCTTTATTTAGAATGCACTGGATTTGATTAATCTTAAAAGAACAATAATACACCGAGGAATTGATATGGAAACCACCTACCAAAAAGCATTTGAGCGACTTGTGAACAGCCCTAAATATCAGGGTTACTACCGCATGAAAACTGTGAAAGAAATTACCGATCCTTCTTTACAGGCTATGATCGTAGATTTTATGGATGTATTGTTTCCTGAGTTTGATTGAGGCAGGATATCTATGAGTAACATAATAAAGGATCTCAAGAAAATAACTTTTCCTATCTGCCTAGTCATTTCAGCATACACCCTATTTACGGAACCTTATCAATGGGTTTCATTGGCGGCAACTTTAGGTTGGTTAGCGGCTACGTGTGAGATTATTTAATTCGCTTTCTTTTCTTTTTTTTGAGGTATATTTATGCTTCTTTCAGATAATATTTCTGCTCTTATGCCAATCCCTGTCTCTCCGTCTATACAGGATATCCCTATAGATCCTGATCCTAATTACTTTTTTGATCTCAAAAAACATCTTCAGGAAAACGCAGATTACAGGATAGAGAAAAGAGCTTACCACAAATTACATCCGACATGGTCTTTGTATCGAGTTCATGATGAATTTTATAGAATATACAGTGAAACATTTCATCAGGACATCGAGTACTTCATGCGTGCAAATCCTTCTCTGAACGCAAGAGAAGGCACACAGGCGTTTTGTTCTAAGTGGAGAGGGTATTTGCTTGTGTATGGTGAAGAGATTGTCTTTAGGGCTTTTTTAAGATTTGAATATTATAAAATTGAATAATTATTTTTTTACGTTAGTGATAGAAAGTTATTTATAGTAATAGGTACATTATACCTATTGTAGTAAGATGTTAAGGAGGAAAAGATAAGTGAGTACAAGAAGAGAAAGAGAAATAACGAGAGAAGCTAGAAAAGAAGCTTGGCAAGGAATGGAAATGAAGAGAATGGAAAACATGGAAAAAGCTCATGCTGAAATCATGAAAAATGAGGTTTTTTATGTGTGCCCTGAACATGGGGAAAGCCATATTGAATTCTCCTTTATATCTGAAGGTGTTGGAATTATAAACAGTAAGCCTTCATGTCCTATATGTGGGAATGATGAAGGTACAATTAGATCTAGTATTCCATACAGAGTCGAGATTCCACAGAGATGGAGCGAGGAGGAATATTAAATGAGTGAAGTCTTTGAAAGTCAAGCTATATGTCCTAATTGTGGTGGAATGGACGCGGGAATGAACTCAGAAGGAGATATAATGTGTTACTGCTGTGGTTTTTTCACAGCCGAAGAAATAAAGAAGTTTAAGGAGGCTTAATAATGTGTACTGAAGAAGAAATGGGATACTTGGCTGGAGATGAAGATGATGTGGCTACGTGGAGAGAAATGACCGTAGCAGCAGAAGCCGCTAGAGTAGCTAGAATGAACGCTTTCAGTAATTACGAATTTGCCTGTTTCGAGGCATTTTCTAACTTTGGTGAATCGTTTGTGAGAGACTGTGAGTTTTACCCTGTTAGGTGGTCTCAGTGAGCAAGCGGAAGGAAAGGGAGATGAAGATGTATCCTGAGTGGATTCAAAAGGTAAGGGCAGTAGTCGAGAAGAGTAAGAAGAGGTGATTATTGTGGAAAAAGAGATTGACTATAACAGACTTTTTGGAGACGGATATATAGAAGCAGAAGACGAAGAAGATTATTATCGTGAACATCCTGAAGAATTGGATAAAAAAATAGAAGAGTTAAAACTAAAAGTAAAGGAATCCACAAACCACGATGAAGAACAAATTCATAAATTTGAGATTTACGGTTATGAAGCCGTAGAAAAAACAGTAGCTTCAGGGAATAAATCATCTGCAAGGATTAATGTCCCTCCTTCATGGCAGGGCGATACAGTTATGGTTGTGAGAATGAGAAAGAGGTAATAACATGTCTGAAGAATGGATACCTGTAGAGAAACCACCGCTAGGCAAACTTAGAAACCTAGAAGAAGAGATTAACATAGATCAAATTAAGTACGACAGTCTTATAGGACTTCAAAAAAGGTACGGAATCCCCGACGAAGAACTCCAAGCAATACGATTCTGTAATGAAGTTGGAGACTTAGATAAGGCATTAGAGAAGCTTGATTGCATTGATGATCATTATGAGTTAGTAAAGAAGTATCTGAGAGCTACAGAGTTATCAATAAGGGCTTATGGGAGAATACTTGCTTTGAAGAAGGAGACAGATAAATAATGGTAACAATAGACGAAGAAATTGAACTTCTCAAGTTATGCAGAAACGATTCTGAGAAATATTATTTAAGGCATTTAATAGATTTGTATCCTGCGACTAGCAAAAATACGATTATGGAATTGATGATTGAGAGATACGAGATTTGTTTGTTTAATAGATAATTTCTTTTTTTATAATTTTGATACTTTTTTAATGTTAGAAAGTTATATATACTATTAAAACACTATTAAATATACATACATTTAATACAGTTAAGAGGTAAACAATGCCAATAGTTAGCGTATATGTTTCTGAAAAAGTAAAAGCTAAGATCGAAGAGTACAACGATAGAAACCCCTATAACAAGCTGAATGTTAGCAAGGTCTTTCAGGAAGCTGTTTGTGGGAAACTAGCTGAAATTTCTCAGTAATGTGGATTCACCACCCACTATATATACTCTATATAAACCACCACTTAGAAGGTATGATATGGATATAAAGCCTATTGAAACATCATATAAAGGATATCGTTTCCGCAGTAGATTAGAGGCTAGATATGCTGTATTCTTTGACGTGCTCGGTATAAAATGGGAATATGAAAAAGAAGGTTTTGATTTAGGAGAAGCTGGATATTATTTGCCTGATTTTTGGTTTCCAGATAACGATACATGGGCAGAAGTAAAAGGAAAAGAATTTACAGATATCGAGAATAAAAAAGTAGCAGATCTGTGTAATATCACAAAACGACCAGTTATAAAACTTGTAGGGATTCCAGAATTTATGGAATCTATTAAAGGATATTTATTATATGGGGATTATACAGAAGCATTTGAAACAGATTTTATATATTTACTTATAAATTATGGAGGACGTGAAAAACTTCATGCAGGGTTTTATCCCAAGAAAATGTATGATTGTGTTTTTAAAAACGGGCTAAAAGTAGAGTATATAGCTGAAATCGCGTTAAAGGTAAAAAAAGCGTGTGAAGCTGCAAAATCGGCTAGATTTGAGCATGGAGAGAATATACGTAACAAAATTGAAGTAAACAATAAGCCACTTTCTGGATATGAGATCTTTAGATTTAAATATTGTATGAGATCAAACGGTTATCTGATGGAAGAGATACTTAGTACTCTAGAAAATGGTTCTCCATCATACATTAGAGATAAAATAGTAGCTTTATCATACATTCCTATGATCCCTATAGGACCTAAAAATTATAATAAAATTGATGCCGCTTCAATTCTTTTAAAGTACCTCCCTCAAGAAGAACTTCGTTTTTTACTACATACAATTGGAGAGGAGGACATAGAATATGATAAGCTTTTGAATGAACGTTCAAAATCAAAGAATAAGAGATACCCTTTTGGATATTACTTTTTAGAATCTGAGTATAGGAAACATTCTGATTTCGAAGTCAGAGAAACATATACATGTATTTAACATAACCAAAACAATTAATTATATTACATCGTATAATTAATTCTCATTTGAAACCACCACACCAGATAGGCGAATACTATGATAGATGACACCAACAAAAAACGCAAAGCAGGGAGACCTAAGAAACTCTCCTCAAAAGACGTACAACGCTCTTTTCAAGTAGATCCTGATTTATGGGATGCAGCCGATGATTTACCTGTACCTAGACCTGACATAATCAGGCAAGCCCTTATGAATGCAGTCTCTTTTTATGCGTCAGACCTGCCTAAGTTGAGATGGCAGCTTGAAGAAGTGAGAGCACAGATTCAATCTCTTGTAGCTAAAGAAACTATCATAGATGCGAGGATCAAAGAGCTTGAAGGCGAAGTCATTCTTATAGAAACGACACAGAAGAGACACGAAGAGACTAAGGAAAAGGCTGTTTCTGAAACCCTGCATCTCACAAAGGTATTTAAAAAGAATATGAATCATGGGCATTTCGACATTATTGCAGAGTTATCAGGAATTGATTCAGCTAAGATTGAAGTGTTTCTGAAGGATACAAGGTTTAGACCATCCGAGGAAGAAGTCAGGGCTTTTATATTCGGGTGAGTTTATGACTTTGGAGAGAAATGGTATTGTCGAGAGACTAAAAAAGTTTTTCAGTCCCGATGTTTATGTGAATAAGGGACGGAATCATAAAACCCTTACTCCAAAGCAGTATTGGAAAGACCTTGATGAGTTGAGTTCTGTTTATCCTTCGAAGAAAAGTTTATATGTTGAGTTTAGACATATAGCTGCATACGATCAGGAACTTGCTGATTCTCTTTTGAATAATCCAGATGAATGGCTGGAAGCAGCTACCGAAGCAATATCAGAATTAGTTTTTTCCTTTCATGAACTTCCTGACATAAATGTTAGAGTTACCGGATTACCTCAAACTTCAGAAATATCTATATCCGCATTGCGCGGTGAACATTTAGATAAATTTCTCTCGATAAAATGTATAATCAGTAAAGCTTCAGAGGTCAGGCCCGCGTATCAGAAAGTAGCTTTTAGATGTTTGAGATGTGGATATATAACAGAAGTATATCAGGACAAAGATTCAGATGCTTTGATTCAACCTTATGTATGCGATAATACCACATGTGGAAAGAAAGGTCCATTTAACAGAGTAAATAATGAATCTGAAAAGTATGATCATCAATATTTAAGGATTCAGGAGCCGCTTGAATCGCTGAGAGGTAAGCAGCCCGAATTTTTAAACGTTTCGTGTTCGTGGGATATAGCAGGAATTGTTAACGCGGGTGACCGAGTAATAATTACAGGGATATTGAAGGGAAGACCTAAGACTATTAAGGATGGACTCTCTAAATACCTTGATTTTGTGTTTATCGCTAATGCTATCGAAAAATCCGGTTCAGACTATGAGGATATTGAGATCACGCCTGAAGATATTAAACAGATAAAACAGATGGCAAGAGATGGAACTTTAAAAGATAAAATTGTTGGGTCTGTAGCTCCTTCTCTTCATGGCATGGAAGACGTAAAACTTGGAATTGCCCTTCAGCTTTTTGGTGGTATGCCGGTTGATATGCCGGACGGAACTCGGAAAAGAGGAGACATTCATATTTTAATGGTTGGAGACCCAGGCGTTGCTAAATCTCAGTTACTAGAGTTTGTTGCAAAGTTTGCTCCTAGAGCCATTTCCTTCTCAGGGAGATCAAGCAGTGAAGCAGGATTAACAGGGGCAGCCGTAAAGGATGAGCTTGACGGTAAATGGTGGATTCAGCCTGGAGCTTTAACGCTTGCAGATGGGGGAATATGCTGTGCTGATGAAGTTGACAAAATGAAAAGTGGAACGCTCGGCTCAATCCATGAAGCATTAGAACAACAGATGGTACATATAAATAAAGTCGTGAAAGCTGATTTATATACACGAACTGCTTTTTTAGGTGCAGCCAACCCTAAATATGGTAGATATGATAAGTACGGCTCTATTTCAGAGCAGATAACACATGGGGATGCGTTCATATCAAGAATGGATCTTGTTTTCGTCCTGATGGATATCTCAGAAACGTCAAAAGATCAGAAGTTAGCTACCCATATATTAGGAATGTTGAGGGGAAAGGCTGAAGTATGCGCTCCACAAATGGATTTGGAACTTTTCAGGAAATGTATAGCCTACGCGAAAACTCATGTTTTTCCTGTGTTGACTGACGAAGCTCAGGAATTAATCATACGGTTTTTTGTAGACACGAGAGGAGCAGCTAAGACTAATACTATTCCTATTACAGCAAGAACCCTTGAGGCTACTTTTAGGCTTGCTACGGCTCACGCGAGGATGAGGTTATCCGAGACAATAACAGAGGAAGATGCGAATGCGGCTATAAACCTACTTAAAGATAATTTAAAGAAAGTTGGTATTGACCCTAAAACCGGTGAGCTTGATGCTGATATTTTGAACGGCGGTACTACACTAAGCCAAAGAAACAAAATAAAGGAACTAAAAGATATTATTACCGAATTATCAAAGAGAGAATTGGCAAGATACCAGGCTGCAAGCAAGGCTGATCTTCTTTTAAGGTGTGGAGACATTGACATTGATGAAATGAATGATTTGTTAAAAAAGATGAAGCACAGGGGTGATATATTCTGTCCCGAAGAGGGATATTACAAGATCGCTAAATAAAGGTATATTTCCACTGGAAAAATGTCTATATTATTAATTAAATGAATTTTTTATACGTATATATATACGTATAATTAATTATTTTTACTTCTACTATTAACGATTTGTAACTTAATTTTTTTTTTCAGGAAGTAGAGTTAAAATTAATTATATTATATCGTATAAAAAATTAATGATAACGGAAGGCATATAATGAATAGAGACCACCGAGAAAACACCACACAAATTGACTTATCTCTCTGGATAAAACAAGCTGATAATATTCCTGCTTTTGTTCTTGTGTATAATGCTGAAGGATCTTTAATTCTTAATGATGAGAATTGTTAGATTTCTAACGATTTGTTTATATACTCTGACTAATCAGTCACTTTTACAAAATGATTGTGTATAAACTTTGCACAATCGTATACAGAAGAAACTGTCTTAAATTACCGTTTTGCATCAAATATACACTACCGATATCAGTTTAATGGTTGTGCATAGATAGTACAAAACCATTTATATACTACCTAGCAAATACCACTTTTACACTATAAATTTATATAACTTCTTCTATTGAATTTTCTATCATCATTCGTAGGAATACCCTACTTCAATCTAAACTCTTCTCTATGAGCCTCTAATGCAGTTTGGTGGCATTCTGGAGGATAGGATGTAAGGGTAGTTTTTGAGAGGGTAATTTAGGTTAACCCAATCTGTATACAAACTATAGCAAATAGTAAGTTATATATACAAGCTATAGCATATAGTATATTGTGGTAGGACAAAGATGTCCTAACAAGAAAAGAGGAGAGAAAAGATGGAAACTGCAAACATTGAAATTGGAGAACAAAAATTTGAAATTGATATTGCAAAGATGAACAGCGCGATTGACGAACTCGGATGGGGAACAATCGACAGCGCAAAGAGGAACTTCAAAAAGGGCAAGTATGTCAATGTAATTGACAGAATCATCCTCAACAGATTTGACACAAACATTGAAGAAATCACCAACGAGCAGAGAATCATAATTGCAAAGGAGTTGATCTAAATGCAGTTGGAAAACATTGAAAACGATAGCATGGACATAAAAAAGATATTTATGTCCATTTGGGATGATATTACAAAAGCATGTGACCTACAGTACTATAAATGCTCATACTGTGGAAGAATATCAACCAACTTAAAAACATTGGATTGCCCCTTTTGTAAATCAAAAGGATACACTCACAGTAAAATATTTATTAAACCGACTGATAACAAAATTGTATGCAAACACTGTGGTTTCCCTGGGATGTATGATTGGAACACTAGGAAATATATATGCGTTGGATGCGGGGTCGAGACAGAGCGCAGGGATATCAATAATCTCTCATCTGAATTCAATTTCACAACAATTTTGTGGTATACCAAAGGAAACCCTGAGAAATCGTTTGATGGATTATGTTTATACGGCACAAGGCGCGCATTGAGAAACATGTAATAGTCAATTATAGCAAAGGAGCGGATCTGAATGCAGTCAATAGGGAAACACGACGTTTTCAAGCTCTCCGAAGAGTACGCTGAAAAGAAATTCGGGAAAAAGTCAGTCGATTTCACAGATGAAGAAGAAGAACATTATTATGGGTATATTGCAGGACTGCTAAAGGGGCTTAGGATGGCAGGAGTAGAGGTAAAGGATCTATGAGCAAACCAAAACAAGGGCAGAAAAAACCTGATGGCAGAATAGCCATCCCTAAACCTCTATGTCAAAAATGCTCAGATCCTACAATTCTAGAAAGACTCTATACTCAGAAGAAGAAGCCTAATGGAAAGAGAGGTTTAATCAAATGGGGATGGGGTTGTCCTGTATGCGGAAACGCAGTAAAAGATAAAAAAGAAATAGAATAAAAATTAATTTTATAAGAACCACCACACCAAAGAGGCAAAAACACTATGCCGTACAAGAATATCGAAGATCGTAAAAGATGGGAACTCCTAAACAAAGATAAGCTCACAGCTTCTCAAGAAAAGTACAGAAAAAATCATCCTGATAAAATCAAGGAAAATAATAAGATCGTCCATGCAAGAAGAGACGAAAAACGCAAGAAAGAAAGAGTTCTTCTTGATAGGATTAAAGATGTAAAGCCTGTTAAAATCACAAAGTTGTGTTCTAGGTGTCATGCTGAGATCGAATTAGATTCCTCAAGTGTTTCATGCACAGTCTGTGGAACTCGGTTTCATGTTGTTTCGGATTATGAGTGCAGGTACTCTCACGGAGTCCGGCTTAAGGTGGCTACAGCATGAAGCCTACAAAGAAGTATTGTCCTTCATGTAATCACCGTTTCATGGTTGATCCAGCTTTCAATCAGGGCATTTGTCCCTACTGTGGAATTGCCTATAAAGTAAATCCAGCATTAAGAGACACCGACAGAACAAGAGGAGGTTTCACAATTGAACTCCTCTACGGAGATGTCCTCAGATACAAACTTCTAGATTACATTTTCAGGAATCCAAATACCTGTGCTGATGCCTGTTCTATGCATTTCAAGAAAGCGCAATCTACGATACGAACTTACATCAGGATGTTTGAAGCTGAAGATCTTGTTGTAGTAGACAGAAGCCGGAAGATTCATAGATATTCCTGTTCTGAGTACTACAAGCCCACTGAGAAGGAATTAGAGGCTACACAAGAGAAGATTTGCGTGTTCTGCGGTAAACATACGCATGTCCTTGTAAAAGGGAAGTGTGGGTCCTGTATAGCTCAACAGAAGTTAATCTATGAGAGGTTTAGAGAATTGAATAGGGTAGCAGAAGAAAACATTAACAGAATGCAGAGATGCAAGAATTCTCAGGTGACAGCATGAAAACATGTTCTCGCTGTGGAAATCCCTCTGAAAAAATGTATTGGGGAATATGTAATGTCTGTCATAGTAAAAATACGCAAAAATACTACAGAGAGAACAGAGAAAAAATCCTGAAAAAACGCTCGGAAAAATTGAAACAGGAAAAAATAAAAGCTAATATTCCTGTCCTTGAGAAACTTCCAGGTCAAGTCCTGAAACGTTGTCCTCTCTGCAATAAAAGAGTGTATCTATATCCTGAAGATGATTCTGGGGAATGTCCTCATTGCGGGAAAACGTTTTACGTTTCTCATCTCCTGAGTGATTCAACGAATAAGATGAATATAGGCGGCGTTAGACTTTGGGCGTTGAAATAATAAAAATGTAGAAATGAAATTAAAATATTCTCAGCGACTGACATAAAAAACTTCACAAGTAACATTTTTCAAGAAAAATAAAAAAATTAAAATAAAATATTTTCAACGACAGAAAAACTGCAACGTCAGAAACTCAACGACAGTTTTTCAACGTCAGCCTTTCTACGTTTTAGTTAGGCTGTTAACATAGACCATTTAGGTGCATCTAATTTGATCCTATATGCATAGAGCATCTGTTTTCAATACATGTATTGAAGTCGTCAATTAAGTATCAAGTGGTATCCAGGAAGATGTGCTATAGACTAGAACAATCTTATTGTACGGCATCTGAAATCTACATGGAGGCTTGGGCAAAGCCTAAAGCTGCTAGGCGTATTGATACGTGGTCGATGGCCGAGGGTACACGATATACAGTAATACGATAACAGATAACAGGTTAACTTGATTCAGGTAAATCTTTTCCTGCAAATCATATCTGGATTTTCTTCAGCAGTTGTTAATCTCCTGAAGATCTTCGGGATTAATCCTTTGGGATTTTTCGAGATTTTCTTGGAAATTTCTAGAAATTTCTAGAAATTTTTCCCTGGGGAATTTTGCTCTTTTGCGCGTTATCTCTTTTTATTATCGCGTTTTTTGCGTGGCCAATTCCCGCGTATCTCACTTTTTCGCGGTATGAATCTTTGATCTCTTTTTTGAACTTTATAAAATTGTTTAGTTTTTATAAAAATCAGACTTGATTAATATATTAAACAGTTGTATAATAACTATATTAACTGAACATAGTAAGTTTTATATAGGTTGAAAGCCTTCTATAATATGCAATTCGGGCATAATGCCTTAAGCTAAAAAGAGGTAACAAACATGATACTAAAAACTGCAAGCGGAAACATTACAGTAAATAAGAAACACTCTTATACTAAATGGTTGCAAGGCTGGATTAATGCTGGTGGCTTTTCTGGGGCAGACACGGTTTATAATGCCTGGACTAGAGCAATAAAACTTAAACAGCCTGGATGTTCTTGGTATTGCCTTGGTAGTCTTATGGCGAGTGAGCAAAAATATGGGAGAGAACATAATTAAATCTCTCCTTTTTTGGAGTCCCATACATGGAAAAAATCAAACGATTACAAAATAGTCCTAAAAAATATCCTAACAAAAGAGGAGACAAAAACCCTAGACAATTATGCCCTAACTGTGAGAAGTTAGGGAAAAAACATTATCTGAAAAAAACGAAATGCCAATACATGATAGGGGGAAAGATAATTACAGTCACTCCTCTATCATTCTGTTTAAAATGTAGGTCTATAGTCTGGAATGAAGAAGTTTTAAAATCAATACCCGATTAAGCATTTATTTTTTTACATATACTATGTTCAGTTAACATAGTAAGTTATAAATATGATGAGTTTCATAAAGAGTAATTGCAAGGCTGAAAGATGCCTTAAGATGAAAGGAAGTGGTAAAAAGTGATAAAAAGCTGTCAAAACTGCGGAAATTGGAGCAAATATAACTATTCAATCCAATTAAAGATGTTTTATTCGGTTTGTGGTTGCGCTGAATCAATCTTTTCGGGTAAAAATATGCATCATACATCATTCTGCCAGAATTGGAGTGTTGTAAATGTTTGATAGAAACCTATACAACGTAAAACAGAAACTCCTAACCCTAGTACACCAAATCAGAATAGGTGTAGATCCCGCTTTAACATTCGAAGAATTAGACGAAATGAATGTAACAATGAGAGCACAGAATGAAGTAATAAACGAAGCGGAAACAACTAATAAGTACGGAATGTACATCGTAAACAGAATTGCAGATAAACCATATTTATTCAGGTGATAATATGAACTCTAAAATAATCCTTTCATCTATCTTTTTTTTCCTGATTCTCTCAGGAAACTGTCAAGCAGTCTCTATAATCCCTATATAAGGAGTGTTAAAAATGTACAAAATCAGAGATATAAATCTAAATGATGATTCACCCGAATGTAAAACAGCAAAAGAAATAATCGAAGCTGTTTTATCGTATAATAAGAAAGTTTTTCCTGCTATGGATCTAATACCAGAAATAAATAAACTTGTTATGTCCGGTATGAATTCCGCGCAGGTAGCTTATAGTATCGCAAAATCAGAATATGAAGTAGCCACCGAAGAAGCAAAAAAAGAATCTGATAAAGAATTAAAAGAAATCGGATTCAATCTTGAAAGGGATATATCAGATGAAGACCTGGATAAATGGTGTGACATCACAGCAAAACATGAATCTAAGTATGCAGTAGGGCATTTCATGTATTTGAAATGGATATCTGAAGAAATGATGGTAAATACATCATTCAAGATAATAGAGTCTGATCCAAAGATAAAAAAGATACTCGCAGCAGATGACACCCAATATAACAAAATAAAGAATGATTGGAAAAAGTGTCCTGCGATCAGTAAACAGGTTATCGCATTAGCGTTTAAGTTGAGAGCGTGATAATATGAAAGTAAATTCCCTTACAGATAATGGTTTTGTAATCTCTAATGACTGCTATAAAGTAGAATGTGATTTTAAAACGATGTCAACAGCAATATTAAAAAACGGAGAAGTAGAAAATTATTGTGCTCTAAAATTCCCTCATGCCTTGAATGAATCTAACCTACTGCAAATAAACGATGTTGCAAGACATAAAACACTCTTTGAAGTTGATCTAAAAGGAACCAATATAAACGAATGGACTAATCAACTAATGAAAGCATTCGCAGACTACTTAAAAGATGATTTAATCCTTCATAATTATAATATTAGTAGTTATACAATTCCATTGATATTATAATCTCTTTCTTTTCTTTTTACCGATAACTATAAATATACCTATGTATATAGTTATAGCTAGTCAAAAAGAAAAAAGATGATAACAAAAGAGGAGAGACAAAGATGATAAACGAAACACTTAAAACTAAATACTGGAATGGGTCCGCAACCCCAGAAGAGAACGTTATATTTTTTGAACTTATGACAAAAGAGGAAATGTTTTCAGAATATGATTTTACAATGAGAGCACTTTCAACCGATTCTATTTTTTCAGTCAGGGATGCGAGATCATATGCAAATGCTCTTTTGGACTGCTGGAACTGGGTACACAATGAAAAGGGATGGTATGATATTTTTGGAGATAATGATATAACCCCCTTCCCAATAAGGTATGTTTCAAAGGAAAAATATGAAGGGCTGAAAAAAACAGTTCTTTAATTTTTCTTTTTATTACTAACAAAGGTGATAACTCATGCAATGGAATAATACAGAATATGTATAAAGAATTGAAAAAAAGGGAGACTGTTTAAAATGTTTACGATGGATGATTTATTCCCTCTTTATGAGGGAACAAAAATAAAAATCCTAGATATGGATTTTACACTTAGAAAAGATAATGAATTATGTGGAGATCTTGCAACCCTCTATAATGATCGTTTCATAATTCACGCTACACCTATGTTTGATAACATTGCTCTACCAATTGATGTAATGACAGTAGATTGGTTTATGCTGGATTATGAGTGCTCATTTAAAGAGATCTTTACTTTTCAGGAATATATAGAAAAGGTTAAGGAAATAGCTGAAAAGATTCTTAAGGAGAGATAAAAATGTCTAAAATCCTTATAGGTTGCTTCGATATCCCGCCGAATACTGATGAGTTTTCCTATTGCGAAGATTGCTTATGCTCTGATGGTGTAGGATGTGATTTTAATTTTGAGAACTATAAAGTTTATAATGAGGTGGTTTAAGATGCCCGAAGTACCATGTAACATTCGATTTAACACTAAACAGGAAGCCTTAAACTATGCTAAATCTGAAGCATACAGACACACAATATATCCAGGATACAAAGCCGTGAGAGGTAGATATTGGTCTATGGATCTTATGGACTATGTTAATACATGGATAGCAGTTTTAATTTATTAAATTCTCTTTTTTTTGGTGATAAGAAATGGATCAAATAGGTTATGCGATTGTATCCGAAAATTACGATAGATTAGACAATAACGTTTATCAGACTCAAAACGAAGCCTTAGAAGCCGTTAATTCATATCTAAGAAATGGATATTCAAGGCATGAACTAAAAGTACATTATGGATATACTCTTAATCCTTCAGAATACGTAACTGAAGAATCAGATAAGAAAGACTTGATAGCACGGATTAATGAAGCCTTAGAAGAGTTAACGGATTCTTACAAGTTAAGGCATATCTCAAAAGATTATTATCTAAAGAAAAAGAAAATATTATCTGATTATAAGAAATTAATAAAAGCAAATAAATTTAAATGGGTAGATTCATGTCACATTTAATTCTTTTTTCTCCTTTTATTTCAAGTTTTATTTTATTTTTAGGCATCAAGTATGATTGTATTCCTGTTATTGTGTTTGGTTCTCTTCTTATGTTCTCATCCATGCTTCTTGTATTAAGTGACTGTAATAAGGGATTGAATCAGAAATAGAAAGAGCAAATAAACCAATGGTCTGATCCCTCTTTTTTCAAAGTTCTTTTTAAGAAGTTAAATCTCTCTCTTTCCTGCATAACTCTTTAACATTCTAAATAAGAACTATTATTATAATTATTGTATCTCATTCTAGTATACTCTTACTCTTATCTCATTACACGCGTTAAGCATATGCTCTCTATTAGCATATAATACATCAATGGGTATGAATACATTAATTCAATCAATAACTATCCTTAAATCAATTCTAAAAAAGCAAATTATAAAAATCCTAATTTTAAAATTTCTATTTTTGAAAATTCCAATTTCTTAAAATGATCAATGCCTTAACTCATCTTATCCTTATGTTGCCTTAACTCATACTATCCAGGTATACACATATACTCTATGGATACATGCCTTAACTCATACATACCTATGCTCATATATGCCTTACTCTAAGCTTCACTATAAGGTTATTACATACATACTAATCTACTACACTATACATACATACACTAACAATACATGACTTATAACACACTTCAATATAATAATCATTTATAATATAATAGTTTAATACTACTTACAATTATAATAATCATTTATATAAACCAAATCCGGTAAATATAATTTTTAGACAGTTCGACCCTTTTCCCATATCTCAAAGTAAAAATCGTCCATAACATATTTAAATATTTAATAAAGAATAATACAAAACCCAACCATTTCAAATCGAAAACACACATCCAAAAAAGAAATCAAAATTTTTTTACAAAAAAATTATACTAAGAACAGTAAAAATATAAAAATAAAGTGTATTATAGTATACTATGAAATATTCGCCAATATCATACTCAAGATATTCTTTTCCTAACTTCTTAGGATACTCGGCTTCTTTTATTTCTTGAAAAACGGTTTTTCTGTGTGTGGTTTTCTATTTTTGAGAGAATTATAATTTTAGAGATTTTAAAGTGTTAGTAAGTTATATATACTATTAATTACATTTGTTAAATTGTACATTTTTACAAAACATGTACTAAATAGAGGTGGATAAATGGTAAATGATGAAATAAAAGATGAAAAATTTACAAGAGCTAACGTTCTCAAAAGTACAAATAAAGCTATTAATATGGCTGCTGCCGAGGAGGGGCTTTTCGTATATCAGTTTATAGACAAACTGATGCGAGAAAAATATCCTCAGTACTTTCGAGAAAGAAGAAGAAAATTATCAGTCTAATGAGAATAAAAGAGAACAATAAGCATCAGGGATACCGCCACAGTACCCCCGAAGCCGAGGATAACAGGAAATCCTGAGATCCATACCATAAGCTGCAATTTATGATATGGCTTTTTTTGGATTTAAAGTTATTGTTTGACTGTTTGCTTGGTGTTCTCCTGTAGGTGTTGCAATGGTGAAACGTGGGAGAAAACCGATATTTAGGGATAAACGAACTACTTGTATTACAGCCGAAAACGATGACTTCGAGTATCTTAGAGAACAAGGAATAGAGGCATCGGAGTTTTTCAGAGAAAGCGTTGCTGCGTTTAGAAAAAGCAAGGGATCACCTATAGCACAGTTGGAAAAAGATATCGAGGAAACGAAAGCCAAGATAATGGGTTATGAAATAATCCTGCATCAACAAGAAGCCCAATTAAAAGAGCTTAGAGAAAAAGAAGAGATTGAAGCACAAAAGGATAAAGAAAAAGATGAATTTGAAGAAAAGAGAAGAGCTTACGTAATATCCTCAATAAAAATGATGCAATCAAGTTCATGGAGTTTATGGAGCAAACATTTAATGGAAGTGTGGAAATTCGATACATCAGATGAAGCAAAATATTATGTTAGGGATGTGTGGACAGATGCAGGAGTTCCTGTATTTAAAATTAAAAAGTTTCTCTGTTTGAATTGAATATATACGAAATTGATTTTTGTATATATTATTTTCATCACAAGAAATGCTCTATAATCTAATCTAAAATGAATTTAATATCGTATATATATAATATATTTAATTCGTTAAAGAGTAGTATAGTAGTAGATTAAAGAGCATTTGAAATTCATATATGTAAAATTAATTTCATATATAATAAATTAGACCGATTACGAAAATAAAGGAGTTTTTTACATGGAAAACAAAGACATGGTAGAAATTGAAATAGAACTCGATCCCGACCAACTTGAATTCATTCAAAAGAACAAAGAGGATTGATGTATACACTAATCCAAAGTATTAAATACTATGAATGCCTAGTATTAGTAGGTGAAACAGATGGAAGCCATAATAAAAATCTTTGAAAATATACACTTTGCATCGTACAACATAGAAGATCGTGAAATTGCTACCCAGAGTAGTTGGGTCAAATACGAAGAAAAAAATGGAAAAATTCTGTTCTTCAATGATGCCGGTAACTGCCAGGGATTCTTCAGGAACGCTAAAATAGAGAAATACTGAGGTAATAAACATGGAAGAAAGAGGGAATCTATGAAGGTTTCTAAGAAGCCTAGACAGGGGAGAATACAGACAGGAAAAGAGAATCCTTCTGAGCCTAAAGATATCTGTGAAAAATGCGGGAATCAATATTTAGAAGTGTGGTATGTAAGAAAAAGAGGACAGTTCAGGAGAAAAGGATTGTATTGTCCTGATGATGAGTGCGGATATCAAGTGAGAGATAAAGGTGAATTAAAATGATAAAATTCAAAAATATAGATTGGCAACACATTGATAACATGGGATTTCTAGCATTTGTTAGCTTCTTTGCAATGGGTTTAGTTATTATGCTCTTGCAGATTATGAACAATGTTCTTATTAAGTTCGCATTTTGGATTATTGATGTTGGAATGAAAAATGCAGTTATAGCCATAGGAAAAGAAGTTTTGATATTTGTTATTCCGTTGGTTGTAATATGGATTTGTGTTGTGTTATATTGTGAAATTACGGGGAAGTAATATGGAAGAAACACTATTCAACGAACCTTCGTACTTTGATAATGCTCCTAAACATCTACGGAAGCAGTATAATCAGATGGTTACAAAAGCGTTCAAAAAGGCAATACGTAACGGGCTTGATATGAGAATAGAAAAATATCCACCGAGAACGAGGGATTAAAATGTCTAATGAACAATCTCAAACCAGTCAACTACTCGCGACTGAAGTCGCAAGCATGGATATCAATTAAGTATCCGTATGGATGGCTGACAAACATCCCTGAGATTCCACGCTATACCTGAAATCTCGTGTTCTATGTTCAATATTCCTAGAAGCATTAAGATCCGCATTCATCTCAAAACCACAAGCTTTACAGTGAAATCTCAATCCTTTTCTATTATTTTTAGATATATGATTACAACGGTTGCAAGTTTGAGAGGTATATTCAGGATTTATATACTCAACTAAAATACCAACTTGTTTAGCTTTATATTCAATGAAACTCTGTAATTGTCTGAATGCCCAACTGTTATGTAAGTATCTCTGTTTTTTGTGGAGTTTTCCATTAGTTCTGTCTCTTATTTCAGTTAAATCTTCTAATCCAATTACAGACACGTTTTCCTGAACTGCAAATTTAACAATAGCTTTAGAAATGCAATGGTTAACATCTTTCATAAAACGTTGCTCTTTACCTGCTAAACGTTTTAACACTCTTTTAGCTGATAAAGTTCCCTTAGATTGTAACCTTGCTCTCATTTTAGAGTAAATATTTCGCTTGTTTTTAATTTCTCCACCTGCAAAAAACTTACATTTTTTATCGGTTGTAGAAGCTACAGCTAGATAATTAATCCCTACATCTACACCCATGAAATTAGATGCTTGTTCTATAGCAGGTTCTTCAATTCCCTGAGAAACTGTAAGATGAAAATAATATTCTCCATTATCATGTTTTACAACTTTAGAAGCTGCAAACTTCCAGGGTTTTTTAAAGTATTGTTTTGCATAATCATAATTCTGGATTTTGTACGTTTTTCTTCCAGAACTAAATGTAGTTATGCTAACTGAATCTTCTGTGATTGTATAGTCTCTTTTGTAAGAAAGAGTCATAGAAGAAGGTGTATATTCTAATTTTTGCCATTTAGTCTTTTTAATTTTAATTTGCTCTACTAATGTTTTGTAAGATCCTGCTACTTGTCTAGGAATGTTACAGCTTACCTGAGATTTTAATCCTATAGATTCTCTCAAATGACTGTATACAAGTCCTTGTAATTTCCTTGCAGGAATTACTTTCTGATTCTGAAAAACTACTTCTGAAACATAGTTCATCCCTTCAGAATATTTCTGCATGGTTTCCACTAAGTCATTATCAACATCTATAATTTTTAGTTGTATGGTTTTGGTGGATTCCATAGTATATTATATTCACACGAAAGTATTTATAGTTTCCGTGTGAATTATATTATAGCAGGGATTGTTAAGATGACGCATTCATCCCGCCACTAAAGTAACGGGAATCCTGCTTAAAGGTCTTGAAGAAAAATGTCAAAACGTGCAATACCCCCATTTTGAAAACCCCTTTGTGGTCTCATCCGATGAATGGTCAGACCGTTCCCTAGTTAATTCTTTTATACACAATATCGAAATTGAAATTATACTAACCGAAGATACAATAAAAGATTATACATATGAACTAGAAACAGAACTAAACAGAGAATGCAACTCAGAAATTTTGATTAATAGCCTACAAAAATATATTAATAGATATAAAAAAGAGGTTGCTAGGTTAAAGAATGAACTAAGTATCTTAAAGACCGAAGGCATCACTGATAAGGAGAGATTGGAAAAAAGAAGATTTGTTCATTGGCATGACATTTAACTAATCCATCTAAGCCCCGCCATTGAGTTTTCATCTAGTAGTTAAGGGGTTTAGATGTGGGTTGTGTGGATGGATTTAAAAAATGAGTTGAATAAAAATAAAAAGGAATGATAATATGGATTACCGATTCAATATATCTTAGCTCTCCCTATTGCATACGGAATATCAATGATGATTATGTATTTTGGAGTAAAAAGAACATTAATATTTACGTTATCCCTTGTCTGGTTAATATTTTCTGCGGCGTTTACAATTGTTGCACTAAATTATATTTATTCTCAGATGTCTGTATATAGTTTTCATGAAATTTATATCATCTTAATGATTATCTCTCTTCCTTTGTATATTGGAATAATTGGAACTATAACATCAGTAAGAAGTATAAGAGATGTAGTATTGTCAAGGAAGTGGGCTTACAGATGAGTTTAGAAGTCATTGATATAATGGGAATTCTTATAATTATTCTGACACTTGGAGTACTTGGATATATATGGTATTATCCATTTATTCAATATTTAAAAACTAGAATTAAAAAAAGAGAAAAACAGAAATTAATATAACTCGTTCTTCAATCTGATCATTTCAGTTAAATCCGGCTGTTCTCCATTCTTATAAGCAACAACGACATTTGCTGCTTCTTTAAGATATGCTCTATACTCGTCTGTCAAATCTTTCTGTTCTGCATTAAGAGTATTATACCTATCGTTAGTATCAAGTCTTTCTCCCCGGATAAATGCTAATGAACTCTCGCATGTCTGTTTATAAGTTATAGGCTGCTGTATTCCCTGCTGATCTTTTGCTTCCATTACAGCATTATACACAAGATCGGAACGAGCCTGTATATCCTGAACAAAAGGATCTGCCGTATGTTCGTCTTCAATTAAAACCGTTGTTTGCTGCCCTTCTTGATACAACCCGCCGAGAAGCATAACA